>ERZ761602.825-NODE-825-length-61910-cov-287.393679_pt1 | contig 61910 bp, 36 predicted proteins | sample MGYA00512165_ERZ761602 | MGnify/ENA primary metagenome ERZ761602 (study PRJEB28899, sample SAMN02445085) | bioreactor sludge metagenome | biome: EBPR sludge; isolation source: Thorneside wastewater treatment plant | place: Australia: Brisbane, Thorneside... | reverse complement strand
AAATTACACCTTTTTTTTTAATCAAAAAAATCCTATTGCGTAATCTGGGTTTATTGATTTTGGATGACTTTGGGCTAACTCATCTTGATGGACAACAGCAGTTGGATCTGATGGAAATCATCGAAGACCGCCACAGCAAGGCTTCCACAATCATTGCAAGCCAACTTCCTGTCGGCAGTTGGTACGATGTAATCGGAGAGGAAACTCTTGCTGATGCGATTCTGGACCGTCTGGTTCATACTGCATACAGAATCGAGATAAAAGGGGATAGTCTTAGAAAAAAACTGTAATATTGTCAGGTAAAACGTTCTTTTAAATAACCAAAATCCCAGGGGGTCAATATCACCGGAATGGGGGGTCAATATCACTGGAATATTCAGATGGGGGGTGATGGCAATTCTGAAGTAGGTAGATGATTAATAGCCACCATGCTTGACGGTATTGCCTTTCGGGGCGGCTTTGCCAAAATTCAGATGATTTACTAGGGAATTAAATTTTTCATTTGTCTCCAAATCCTTGTGTATGGCGGTTTTTGAATTATTACTTTCCTACCTACTTCGATTTTTGGGAGGGAGGGGGTGATGCCACCTCCGAAGTAGGTAGATGATTAGTAGCCGCAATGCTTGACTGCACTGTCTTTCGAGGTGGCCTTGCCAAAATTCAGATATTTTATTCAGGAATTAAATTTTCTATTTGCCTCCAAATCCTTGTGTATAGAGGTTTTTGAATTATTACTTTCCTACCTACTACAATTTTTGGGAGAATGGAGGTGATGCCACCTCTGAAGTAGGTAGATGATTAATAGTCACCATGCTTGACGGCACTGCCTTTCGGGGCAGCCTTGCCAAAATTCAGGTAGTTTATACAGGTATTAAATTTTTCATTTATCCCCAAATCCTTGAGTATAGCGGTTTTTGAATTATTACTTTCTTACATACTACGAGTTTTGGGAGAGTGAGGGTGATGTCGCCTCTGAAGTAGGTAGATGATTAATAGCCACCATGCTTGACGGTACTGCCTTTCGGGGCGGCCTTGCCAAAATTCAGATGATTTACTCGGGAATTAAATTTTTCAATTGTCGCCAAATCCTTGTATATAGCGGTTTTTGAATTATTACTTTCCTACCTACTTCGATTTTCCCCCACCCACCCCTTGCACATCCCAAATCTTTTCCTTACCTTCACTGCGAATTCATTTTTTTAATCACCTTTTAATTCTTATCACCATGAATGAAGAGTTCAAAAGCCTAACCATCGATGCTTTCAGGCAAAAGTTCAGCACCATAGAACAGTGCATCGACTATCTCGCATCCTGCAAGTGGGGCAACGGCTACAGTTGCAGACAATGCGGCCATACCAATTATTGCAAGGGAGCACATTACGGCGATCGCCAATGTACACGGTGCAACAAGATAGAAAGCGCCAAAGCCAACACCCTGTTTCACAGCATGAAGATACCCCTTGATCAGGCTTTCTACATGCTATATCTGATCGTTATCGACAAGAAGGGCTGTCCATCCACACAACTGGCACGACAAACAGGCCTCCAGCTCAAAACCTGCCTGCTATTTCGCAGAAAGGTCATGATGGCCATGACAAGCAACGACATACATCCCCTGGAGGGAGAAGTCGATGTGGTTACGACAACAGTCAGCATCGTCAAGGCCGACAAGCATGGAAAGAAAAGACCCCGGAAAGTCAAAGTTCTCATCGGAATCGAAAAGAAAGGCGGAGGAGCAGCAAGAAGCTATGTCAAGGTGATAGGCCGGGCATCAGCAAGGAAAGCAAAAGCATTTATCAACAAAAAGATCGACAGTCAGGCTACAATCAACATGGATGAAGCGGCCCGGCGATGCTGTAATGGTCATTGCATCATGCCCGGTGAAGGACCGGACAAGGCCCTGGCTCACAGGGTGGTCACCAACATGATCAACTGGCTATATGCCAGACACGGCCATGTGACCTATCTGCAGGACTATCTCAATGAATACTGCTACCGCTACAACAGGCACCGCATGAAAGGTGAAATCCTGGATGACATCATCTCCAGAATGGTCAGGCATAGGCCGATGACAACTAATAAGATGGTTGTTTATAAGTCAGGGATTAACAAGTATGCATAAACCATAAGAGATTTCATTTAACTGATTCAAATCTCTGTGACCAATTTTATCAGCCGAGTTTCCTAACTCCAGTTGTTACGCCTTTCGATAAGGTAAGGTCAACTTTCTCATTTGTTTTATAGTTGCCGCGTGTATAATCCGGAATTAGCATCGGCATGGAGCGCTTTTTTACGGAAACTTCACTGAGAATTCCCACGGCAGACCAGGAAGCAGCATCATAAACATCCATATCCATTGGTAACCCATTGCGTAGACAATCTATTAATCTCCAGTCCATCACGAAGTCCATGCCGCCATGGCCACCAACTTCTTTAGCAATATTTCCGATATGCTTGATGAGTGGTGGAGTATGCTTGTCATAGAGCGTATCCATTTCTTCTTTTTTCAACCAGGAGTGTCCAAAGGCTATTCTTTCAGGACCAGGCCATTTTTGGGCAATTCCCTTAGTTCCACTAATAAGGTGTATTCTGGAATAAGGTCTCGGTGACGATACGTCGTGTTGAATCATGATTGTCTTGCCCTTTTCTGTTTTGATCGTGGTAGTATTCATATTACCACGGAAATTTTCATTGATAAAGGGTTGAAACATTGGATCCTTACCAGCTTCTTTGACCTCTCTGTCATGCATAGAAAAATCTCCTGAGCTGACTGATACCAAATATTCCATCCGATCTCCCCGGTTGATATCAAGACATTGAGCTACAGGGCCGAGGCCATGTGTCGGGTATAGGTTACCATTACGGGTGGCATTTTCCTTGAGTCGCCAAAGATCTGCGTAGTATGTCTTGGAGAAATTTAAATCCATCAGATCATGTATATATGCTCCTTCGGTATGTACTATCTCACCGAAAAGACCTTGACGAGCCATGTTCAAGGTCAGCATTTCGAAAAAGTCGTAGCAGCAGTTTTCCAAAATCACACAATGTTTCTTTGTGTTTTCGGAAGTTTCAACCAGTTCCCAACATTCGTCCATTGATTGAGTTACAGGAACCTCAACAGCGACATGTTTACCGGCTTTCATGGAATATATAGCCATAGGCGTATGCCAGTGCCATGGTGTACATATATACACAAGATCAAGGTCCATATCACAGAGTCCCTTCCAGGCATCCTCGCTTCCACTGAAGGTTTTGGGATCCGGCAATTTTTTATCGACGACCGCTGTCCTACACTTTTCAGTGCGATCTGAGTATTTATCACATAAGGCAACTATATCCAGTCCATCTATGTAGCACAGACGTCTCACCGCTTCCTCGCCACGATTTCCCAGGCCTATGATGCCTACACGTACTCTGTCCATCTTAGGGGCCGCATAGCCCGACATATTAAAACTATTTGAACTGTTTACTTTCTTTTCACGAGTTTCATCCCGAAATTCATTCGCAAACCCGGGCAGATTGATGCTCATGACACCCATTCCGATTGAAAGTTTCCTGATTAGACTTCTACGTGATAATTTCATCTTTCTTTATTTTAAAAATGATTTATTTTTTTTCCTCCTCACTTTTCAAAAATGCCGTAAATCGGTCAAATTCACTACGCCGGTTGTTGAGCCACAGGGAACAAGCTGGCCATCGTGATTGGGCTATATAATTACAAAATACATCTCCGAATCCACTGCTGAATATATCTGCAAAGAAAGGGATCAGATAGCCGCGCCACACATCATGCTCCTTGTATTCTATTCTATCAATACAATTCAAGGAAACTTTTTTTAGCTCAGCACTAAAATAATCAAAATCCACTATTCCATTATTATTAAAATTTGTTTCTGCATCAAGTCGTATGATTCCATTGGAAAAAATATAGCTACTGTCTAACCTGATAATATGATTTTCAGCATCTTCTTTTTGAATTTTCATGGAGGGCGATTTGGATTTGCCATTCAGGATTTGTTCAATCAACTCAAAAGCTGGTTTGGATCTATTGGAATTCGGTTCGAGTAATAAAAATTGACAAGCTGCCAATAATGCCTTAGTGGGATTTACGTCTTGGTTCAATTCAGCTAATTGAAGGTATGAAGAGGAATGAGTTGGCTTGAAATTGATTGCATTTAAAAAACATATTTCCGCTTCATTGAATTTTTTTTCAGTAATAAAATTGATTCCAAGATTGTAAAAAAGTTGTTCATCTCCCCCGGTATCCCTGATGCCATCAATGAGGACTTCCGAAGACTCTATGGTCTTACCAAGTTGCTTTAAGGCTGATGCTTTGAGGAGATAGCCCTGTGTCATATTATTGTCTCTCATGACTATTATGCTGTCAGTAAGGCGATGACAACCTTCATAATCCCTGAGGCTATATCTTGTTAGAGCTATTTCATAAAGAATAGTCGATGATCTTGGCCAGATATCGCGGGCCCGCTCCAATACCTTCAATGCTTCGGGGTATTTTCCCTGATCATAGAGGGCGACTCCCCGAAGCACCAAAGCTTCGGGATCTTCCTGAGCGAAAAGTGCCCATGGAAAGAGAAACAATAAATTGAGAATATACTTCATTACCAATGAAAACGAAGCGGAAAGTTAACATATTTCTTCCGACCATTGAAGGTTCAGAAACAATCTTTACTATCCTTTTTCTTTTTCTTAAGAGAAGTTTCTTTATTCATATCTCAGACTCTCCACCGGATCAAGCCTGGCGGCTCGCATCGCAGGGTAAAGCCCTGATGCCAAACCGACTAAAAGACAAGTGATGATACCGAGTGTTATCCATGCCCAAGGAATGATGAAGCCACCATCGAGAAATAACGCTATGGAATTTCCGGCCAAAATTCCGAGCACAATACCGACCAGGCCACCCAGTTGACAGATCACTATTGCCTCAGTCAAAAATTGTATGAGAATATTATTACGTGTTGCACCTAATGCTTTGAGAATGCCAATTTCTCGGGTTCTTTCCGTGACAGAGACGAGCATAATGTTCATCAAGCCGATCGCTGCACCCAATAAGGTGATCAACCCTATGCCGATGGTTGCTATTCTTATTGTAACCGTATTTTCCTGAATGATATTCATGATGGCATCAGCCTGTTGAATCTCAAAGTCATTGTCTTGCCCAACTCTGAGCTGCCTGATATTTCTGAATAATCCTGTGGTGTAGTCTATAGCCTCATCAAGATTCAAGCCTTGGGGAACACTGACAGCAATATTGTAATTTTGGTCTGAATAACCGTAGAGTTTTTTTTGTGTAAGTAACGGTATTTCTATCTGGTTATCCATATTGGAGGTCATGGAACTTCCTTGTGTTGTCATCACTCCGACAATTCTGAATCTGTTTCCTCCTGCCGAAATCACTCGATCAAGTGCTGATGATTCCCTTCCATCGAAAAGCCTTTTTATTACCTCATTCCCAACTATGCACACATTTTCGCCATAAAGGAATTCATTGGCTGAAAATGCTCTTCCGGTTGCAAGATCCAACGCATTTACCTTCATATAGTTCTCATTAATGCCTGCAATAGAGATGACCGGGTCTGTTTTCTTTCCGTTATAAACTACTGTTGCACCATTGATGCCGGTAGCAGAAATGGAAATTGTAGTCGGCATGTCGTTTTTCTCGAATAACATCATTGCCTGAGCGAAGTTAATTTCCTTACCAGGTTTTTCCCTGAATCCTCTACGATTGCTTCGGAAGTCAGCATTTTTCTGGGTGATTGAAAAACTGTTAGCTCCTAATCCTGAAAAGTTAGTCACCATGGAATTCAATATGGAGTCAATAGCTGTTAGGATTCCAACCAATGCCATAATCCCGAATGCTATGATGAGAATAGTCAATATGGACCGAACCTTGTTGGAACGAATGTTTTTAAAAGCTTGCCTTATATTCTCAATTTGATTCAAATCTTGTTTTTCCTCTTTTGACGTTCTAAAGGTAAAATTATAAGATGGAACTATAAATTACTTTTGCCCAAATGTCAATTTTCTCCGATAAATGTTCATTCATTTAGCCTTTAAATTTCTTTTACAGTTTAATCGGATTTAAAATAATCATTCGGAAAGCCGGGTACAAAAAGCTTTGATTTAGTATTGAAAGCTTCTGATTCCGCTGTGTCGTGCAGTTTAGTGTAGGGGGAAATCGAAGTAGGTATGAAATTAATAGACAGAAATCCAGAAATGAAAAGCATTATACTTTGGGTATAGATCAGATTAAGCAGAAAAACCCGAAGTAAGATAAAATGAATTCACTGAAACTTTCTTTCCCTATGGTCAATCGATTATTAGTTTTCTACCTAATTCATCATAAGCCGCAAATCTCTCTCCCCTCATGCTGTATCATTGAAAGCCTCCCGTGCCCCGGTATAATTTTAACTTCCCATCGAGCTTAATTTCGACAACTGTCATATACTCGTCGAGCGCAGTCTCCGGTAGGTTGTCTATAAAAACAAGGCCCGGCACATGACTCCAGGATATTTTTCCTACAATTTTGTGGCCGGGATGAATATCAGAGCCTATGATTCGGATATCCTTGATTGGATTGACAAGGCCTTTTATACATATTTTACCTGCATCCTTTGCCGGCACAAATAAATAAATCGTTGTAGAGTCCTTGGAAAGCGTGCTTGCACCGTAATAATGTCCTTGTGGCAAACCTGCCACAGTCCCAAAGATCGCCTCCGCGTGCTTTTTATTCCACTTGCCCAGTTCCTTCAGGATATGCACTTGCTCATCAGGTATCCAGCCATCTTCCCGTGGACCAATGTCCAACAAAAGATTACCGCCATTGGATATGGCATCGGCAAATATAGTGATGACTTCATAGGGTGTTTTGTAGTTGGTATCATCCGGATGATATCCCCAATTGTTATTGCAGGTCATGCATAACTCCCAGACCCGCTCAGGTCTGGTGACAGGGAAGTTTTGCTCAGGAGTATCGTAATCACCACGGCCTGTTAGCCTTGAGTTGATGATGGTCCGGGGATTATGCTCCAAAATATTTGCCCTTACCTTATCTGCTTGCCATTCGTCAGCACTATGCTCCCAATCACCATCAAACCAAAACAAATCCGGATTGTAATCATTACTCAACTCCTTAATTTGCTTCTGATAGAACCTTAGATACCGATTCCATCGCACACTGTCATCCTTGATCGCATATCTATTACTATCTTTCAGAAAACCCGGATAGTCAGGGTGACTCCAGTCTAAGATTGAAAAATATAACCCCAGTTTCAGCCCGGCTTTTCTCACTTCCTTTGTAAATGGAGTCAGGACATCCCTGCCTGATGGAGTGAGCTTGACTACACTAAGATCGTTGGCTTTTGTATCCCACAAGGCAACTCCATCATGATGCTTGGTTGTGAGGACAGTATAACGCGCACCGGTTTCCTTGATCAGCTTTACCCAATCAGCCGGTTTATAGTTCCGTGCAGTAAACCCCTTGAGCTGCTCCATATATTTTTCATAAGGCAGTTTGTGATTATAAAACGACCAACTCTCATCCACACCATCGACAGAATAAATTCCCCAATGAATGAAGATACCTAATTTAGCATCGCGAAACCATTGCATTTTATCATTTACAGTTTCTTGAGTAAAGGACATGGAAGGCTGAAGGCTGGTCATAATCATGACTAAAAAATAAACTATTCTTTTCATGAATAAGTCAAACATTACTTGGGAGTTAATAATTCGGCTAAAATAACTATTTTTCCTTACAGGAAATAATTTAGTCAATTATTACCTATATATGGTCAGGAATGTCAAATAATCAATTTTTTCGCAACTTTTGCCAATGGAAATTTGTTCCTCCTCAATGATTTAGGTGTAAAACTTAAAATTCTACTTTCTACCATGGACGAAAAAATACTTTTCAAATCATTTCTTTCTTTTTTTGCCGAAGCCGATTTTCCTTTGATTTTATCTTACGATATAGATGAACCGGAATCATTTTCTGATGATCCGATACCTGAAGGACTAGCGAGAATCTTCATCGCGGAGGAGGAAGGCGAGGACGCATTCAATGAATATGTTCCTGTTGTGCAGTTTCGACTGAATAAGAATTATCTGGCGTGTATTGTATGGAAAGCAAGCTTACAAGGCTATGAGTTTATTCTAATTATATATGATAATGAAGGCAATATTCAGGAATCCGATTCTGTGGCTGGCACCTATCACATCCATGAACCTATGATATACAAAATTGCTGAATTTGCTTCTCCCAACCGCGCTGTAGTAGTCGAAGGCAATATTGATACCAGAAATAAGGATGCCAATTTGCCTCCGGCAAGAAAATTTATCTTAAATATTAGTGACATCGGAGAAATCAATTACTCCCTTGTTGGAAATCTGTAATATGACAAAAAAATATCCCAAGTCCTTCAAAGGAAGGAAGTTGAATACACTGGAACTAAAGATCATCGTTAATCGTGAATTGAAAAATCTCAATGGCAAATCATACTCTGCTGCGGGCTTGATAAAAAAACTTAAAATCAGTAACAACCGCGATGAAGTCCAACTAATTTTGGAAAAACTGGTAAAGGAAGGCAGAGTTAGACAGACAACCGGAGGTGTTTATCAAAGTAATAACAAATCATCCATTCCTGAAAAACTTTTTATTGGAAAGGTGGATTTGATTCGTTCTGGAGCCGCCTATATAATAGTAGAAGGAAAATCCGATGATATCTACATAGCTCCGGGAGACCTGATGGGCGCACTTGATGGCGATACAGTTGAGGTATCAGTGGTAAGAAGGAAAGGCCGACAAAGATCCGACGGCAGAGTTATACGTATCATACGCCGCTCAAGGGAAATATTCATGGGCCGAATTTTCGTCAATAAAAAATATAGTGTTGTCACCCCTTTCAAGACACCTGATGGTTTTGAGATATTAGTCTTCAATGAAGGATTAAATGGGGCGGAAGATGGTGATATTGTGACTGTTCGTGTCATTAGCTGGCCTGATGGTAAAAACAAAATGATTAAGGGGGAAATCACGGAAGTGTTAAGTGCTGACAACGCCTCCGATATGGAGATGAAATCTATTTTGATAGGCCAAGGCTTTGATCTGCATTTTTCAAAAGAAACGCTGAAAGAGGCTCACGCCATACCAGACAGCATCCCGGAACAAGAAATAATGCAGCGCAGAGATATGCGCGATATTGCGACATTTACTATAGACCCTGCTACAGCGAAAGATTTTGACGATGCTCTTTCATATTTTTTACTGGAGGATGGTAACATGGAGATAGGAGTACACATCGCTGATGTTTCTCATTATATCAAGCCGGGTGGCCCGATGGATAAGGAAGCATACGAACGCAGCACATCCGTATATCTTGTCGATCGTGTTTTGCCGATGCTGCCAGAAAAGTTATCCAATGAATTATGTTCCCTGCGACCCAATGAAGACAAACTGACATTTTCTGCTGTATTTGTTTTTGACAAGGATACAAAGGTTGTTTCCCGATGGTTTGGTAAGACAATTATACATAGTGACAGGCGGTTTACTTATGAAGAGGCTCAGGAAATCATAGAATCCGGTGTTGGGGAATATGTAGAGGAGTTGATGCAACTTAACACAATCGCCAAAAAGCTACGTGATATACGATATGCCAAAGGAGCCATATCGTTCGAGTCGGATGAAGTTCAATTCAGATTGGATGAAAATGGAGTTCCGGTGGAGATCTTTATTAAGGAAAGAAAGGATGCCCATCTGATGGTTGAAGAGTTTATGTTGCTTGCCAATCGATCTGTAGCTGAGTACATCCATCAAAAGGGAGCAAGTGGCGAAATTCCATTTATTTACCGCGTACATGACCGCCCGGATAATCAGAAATTGAGTGAATTTGCCACATTTGCTGCGGAATTGGGATTCAAAATGGACCTTTCCAAACCTGCAGCCGTCATCCATTCATTTAATCTCCTGGCTAAAAAAGCTGAGGAGGATGAAACGCTGAGACTGATTACACCTCTTGCCATACGCACAATGGCGAAAGCCGAATATTCAACCAACAATATTGGCCATTTCGGTCTTGGCTTTGATGATTACACCCACTTTACTTCTCCAATTCGTAGATATAGTGATGTCCTGGCACACCGAATCCTGTTTCGGAATCTGAATAGCGCCATTTATAGAGAGGACAAATCGCTGCTGGATGTATTTTGTAAGCATATTTCAGCTCAGGAACGAAAGGCGATGGAAGCGGAACGTGAATCCGTTAAATACAAGCAGGTTGAGTTTATGAGTCGATTTGTCGGTACTGAATTCAATGGAATCATTTCCGGAATGCACGACCGTGGTGTGTTCGTGGAACTAGATGACAATCATTGTGAGGGGATGATACGATTCGACCGGTTTGATGAATCTTTTATTCTGGACGACAGTAAAATGAAGGCATTTGGTAGGATTTCAGGCCGAACCATCAAGATTGGTGATCGGATCAGAATTAAGGTGCTTAATGCTGATCTTGACAACAGACAGTTGGATTTCGCGCCTGTAATGAACCAGGAGGCTTAAAAATAGACATCAACCAGGGAGGGTGCATCGCCGTAGGTTATACTTTATCAAAGATTTGAATGGTCCAAGAGTAAATTTTTAAAGATTAATTCAGATGGTCAACGGATAGCAACAGAGATTGACAGGTTACCATTCCTCGATATCGGAGGATTGGAGGAAAGACATCAGGGTAAAGGTATTTTGTGGTTTCCCAAAGTAGGTAGATGATTAATAATTACCTTGTCAATAGAATTGTTCTTCTCCAGGTACCTTTATGTAAATTCTATTCAAGATTGAGCATATTTTTTAATCGTGCCGGGTGTATGGTGCATTATACCTCAGTCGACGGTTATTAAACATGTACATACTTCATTTTTTTTCCAAAAAATAACCAAACACCCACTACTGCAACACTCACCTGAAGTAGGTAGATGATTAATAGTCACCGTGTCAATAAAATTGCTCTTTTCCAGGTGCCTTTAAGTAAATTCTATTCAAGATTGAGCATATTTTTTAATCGTGCCGGGTGTATGGCGCATGATACCTCAGTCGACGGTTATTAAACATGTACATACTTCATTTTTTTCCCCAAATGTAACCAATCACCTACTGCAACACTCACCTGAAGTAGGTAGATGATTAATAGTCACCGTGTCAATAAAATTGCTCTTTTCCAGGTGCCTTTAAGTAAATTCTATTCAAGATTGAGCATATTTTTTAATCGTGCCGGGTGTATGGCGCATGATACCTCAGTCGACGGTTATTAAACATGTACATACTTCATTTTTGCTTTTCTGCCTAATCTCATTTTCTATTTTTCTTTTTGAAGCTATCCGGCCAATCCCCGTTTAATTATCTTTAATTCGTAAATTTTTTGGACAAAGCCGTCAGTTATTCCCTGTTTCCAACACAAGGACTAATGGACTCAGGAAGAAATAATTCCTGAAAAATATTGCGCCTTGTAAAAAAAATATTGACGGAGTTTGAAAAAACCCCAAAAAAATCAAACCCAAAATATGTTGGACGGTATGGCCTTTAGGGTTATATTATCTTGTTTTTCACAAATTAGCACAATATAATTGCATCTTTTGCCTAAATGATAAAATATTTACAAGTAAGTTTTTTTTGACTGTAAATCTCTGCAGTTACTAATTTTTCATTTATGACTGTGGTCATAAAAATTGACCCAAAAGAAGAGTCAATTTTGACAAAAATTTAAAACTTGTTAAAGATGTCAAAACTTTTTATTGCGATTTCCAACCTGCTCATTATTGTGATGTTTATGAGCGCTTGCGCAGGTGGATCCGACAGCAGCAATGCAACAGAAGCTGCTACTGAACCCAAGACTTTCGATACCGAGAGTTATGACCCAAAAAGAGGGGAAGGTAAGTTCAACGCAGAGAATGTGAAAGTTGAAGGTCTTGATGCAGCAATGGCCGCCAAGGGAAAATCCATTTCCGAAACTAAATGCTTTTCTTGTCATAAGACTACTGATGAGCGTTTGGTGGGACCAGGATGGAAGGGAGTTACAGCCAAGCATTCGCCGTTCTGGATCATGAACTTTATCACAAATCCTGATCCGATGATTGACAAAGACCCTGAACTTCAGGCACAATTAGAGATCTGTCTGGTTAGGATGCCGAACCAAAATCTCAATGACCAGGAGGCAAGGGAGATTCTTGAGTTTATGCGTGAAAACGACGGCGCAAAATAAGTTAAGGAGCCGGTATTGATACCGGTGAATTCATATAGATTTATTCCATATTTCGGCTTTTAATTTGCCGTATCCGGGTGGTAGCACAACTCGAAATGGGAATGCATTGTGCCCAAAGTATGGGTTTTATGAATCTTTTCAATTATGTTTAGAACGGTATCAATTTCCCGATAATATTTCAAAACTCATTAATATTTTTTAATATGTCTAGTATCAAATTGTCAATTGTATCAACACTTTTCCTTGCGTTGATGGTTGTTTCTTGTAAACCAAAAGGAACTACCAATGCTATTAGTGGAAATGCTGCACAAAAAACTTATGTGGCGCCCGGTAAGTACGACGAATTTTATAACTTCGTATCCGGTGGATTCAGCGGCCAGCTGAGTGTTTACGGCCTTCCTAGTGGTAGGCTTTTAAGAGTTATCCCCGTTTTTTCAGTTGACCCTGAAAAAGGTTGGGGTTACAGTGAAGAGACCAAGCCAATGCTTAACACTTCTCATGGCTTCGTGCCTTGGGATGACCTGCACCACGTTGAAATGTCCATGACAGACGGAGTTGCAGACGGAAAGTGGGTTTTTGTCAACGGAAATAATACACCGCGACTTGCAAGAATTGACCTTAAAACGTTCCGTACTGCCGAAATCATCGAGCTGCCAAACAGTGCCGGTAACCACAGTTCTCCATTTGGGACCGAGAACTCTGAGTATATCGTTGCTGGGACACGATTCAGTGTACCAGGTGACTATGAACCAGGTGATGTTCCTATTGAGTCTTACAAGCAAAATTTCAAGGGACACATTTCCTTTGTAAGCGTAGATAAGAATTCCGGTGAGATGAATATTGCATTCCAGTTGAGGACTCCGGGTGTTAACTTTGACCTGGCCCGCTGTGGAAAAGGTAAATCTCATGGATGGTTCTTCTTCAGCACCTATAACACAGAGCAGGCCAATACACTGTTAGAAGTGAATGCCTCTAAAAATGATAAGGACTTTATCATGGCCGTTAACTGGAAGAAGGCAGAAGAATACATCAAGGCCGGAAAAGGTAAAAAACAGTCTGTTAAGTATGCTCATAACAAGTTTAACGAAGAGACTCACTCAGCTACTTCAGTAATTAAGAATGAAGTTACTATTCTGGACGTAGCCGAATTCCCTGATATCGTTTATTTCATTCCTTGTCCTAAGTCTCCGCACGGTTGTGATGTTGACCCGACAGGTGAATATATCGTAGGTTCCGGAAAATTGGCTGCATTGTTACCTGTATTCAGCTTCGATAAGATTCAGAAAGCTATAGCTGATAAAGCTTTCGAAGAGCAGAAGTATAATGGTATTCCTGTTATCAAATACGAAGCAGCACTGTACGGCGAGGTACAAAAGCCGGGATTGGGCCCACTTCATACGGAGTTTGATGCCAATGGAAATGCTTATACTTCCTTCTTCGTCTCTTCTGAAGTTGTAAAATGGAATATCAAAGATCTTAAGGTTCTTGACCGCCAGCCTACATTCTACTCAGTAGGACACTTGATGGTACCCGGTGGTAATACTAAGAAACCATTTGGTAAATATTTGGTAGCCTATAACAAGATTACAAAAGACCGTTATCTTCCTACAGGCCCTGAGTTGTCACAAAGTGCCCAGTTGTACGATATCAGTGGCGACAAAATGGAGCTGATTCTTGACTACCCAACCATCGGAGAGCCTCACTACGCACAGGCCATACCCGGGGAACTTATCAAGGACAAACAAGTTAAAATCTTTGACATAAAAGCTAATAAGCACAAATATGCTGCTCATGGAGAAGCTGAAACAAAGGTGGTTCGTGAAGGTAATCAGGTACATGTATACATTACAGCTATTAGGTCACACTTCGCACCTGACTGTATTGAAGGCGTGAAAGTTGGCGATGAAGTGTACTTCCATGTAACCAACCTTGAACAAGACTGGGATGTACCGCATGGTTTCGGAGTGAAGGGAGCTAACAACGCAGAACTCTTGATTATGCCGGGCGAAACAGCTACCTTGAAGTGGACAGCTGACAGAGTGGGTATATTCCCAATCTATTGTACAGACTTTTGTTCAGCTTTGCACCAAGAGATGCAAGGGTACGTTAGGGTTTCTCCTAAAGGATCCAATACACCTTTGAAGTTCTGGTTGAACAACAAAGCGGACGTCCAATAAATTTTCATTTCTAAATAAATTTCATAAGGGGCATTTCGTCCGCAAATGATGATTTGCCCCTTTACCTTTGAAGCTTGAGTCTCCTCTGATTTTGAATATTTCTATCTTCCTGGCGAAAATACTTCTACTTTGTAGGTAGGTCGGTATTTTCACACTTAAGCCAATAAAGATTGACTGAGCGATGATTATATTTTTCCCTGAGAATTCGGGCTTCATGATTTTAATTAGGTTCTGAAACCTGTTTTTATGGAGGACATGTGGGTGGTGATATATCCTTATGGAATCCTGAACGGGGCCGCCTCAAGGAAGTAGAATAGCCCTTCGCCATGTATTTATCTTTTAACCAACTTATACTCACTATGAAAAATAGAAATTCCAATTTCTCCAGAGTAATTCTTTTTGTTTCTTCCTTACTACTCGTTTGCGTTTTGTTCGTTCCTCTATGGAGAATTGATCTGGATGCTCCGCAGTATCCGGAAGGCTTGAGATTGCTTTTATATCCACACAAACTCGGAGGTGATGTAGATATCATCAATGGTCTTAATCACTATATAGGCATGAAAACCCTTCATACCGAGGACTTTATTGAATTCAAGGTTTTGCCTTATTTGATTGGCTTTTTTGCCTTGTTGTTTCTGGTCTCTGGAATCATTAATACAAGGAAGTGGTTGTGGATTTCGGTGATAAGCTTCGTAATCTTCGGTATAGTTTCGATGATTGATTTTTATAGATGGGAATATGATTACGGCCACAATCTGGATCCAAATGCGGCTATCAAGGTGCCGGGAATGGCCTACCAACCACCTTTGATAGGGTTTAAGCAATTGCTCAACTTCGGAGCATATTCCATTCCTTCCACCGGAGGTTGGTTGTTTGTTGGAGCAGGAGTTTTACTCGTACTTGCTCTTGTTAAGGAAAAGTATATGAAAAAATCATGAAAAATATATTATTCGTAATCATTTGCCTGGCTTTTGTTACTGGGTTCAATTCATGCAGTACCGATGGCCCTGAGCCTATTCTTCTTAATAAGGATATGTGCGACAATTGTCGTATGAATATTTCCGACGCAAGATTCGGAGCGGAAGTTCAGACTCAGAAAGGAAGATATTACAAATTTGATGACCTGAAATGCTTGGCACATTATGCAGTCGAGCAACCTAACGGTCCTATAAAATCGTTCTATATTCACGATTTTTCACAAAATAATGTTTTAATTGAAGCCACCAAGGCGTATTACGTTTGGAGCAAAGAGTTTTCAAGCCCCATGAGAGGCAACACAGCAGCTTTTGCCAATAGAGCCGATGCTGAAAAGGTAGCTCAGCAATATGGAAGTGCTGTGGATGATTGGGAAACCGCTAAGAAGCGGATCCTGGAGTAATTGTTATTAACTATTTTTTGAATGTCCGGCTTTTATAATAAGGCAGCAATAAATATTTTGCTTTTTGTCCTATTGGTGTTGGTTTCAGATTCGGTGTCCGGCTCTGTTCTGGAAGTAGGCAAAGGTAAAAGGTATGCCACAATCAACGATGCGCTGAAGCAGGCTCGGGATCATGATACTGTGGTAATTTTTTCTGGATTGTACAAGGAGGGAAATATTAGAATTACGCGCCCTCTTTCCATCATCGGTCGTGACTGGCCTGTTCTCGATGGCCTCAAAAAGACCGAAATTATTACTGTCAGAGCTTCCAATGTCAATATTTCCGGATTGGTTCTGAAAGATTGCGCTCAGGGCTCTATGACCGATCCCGCTGCAATCAGGGTTGCTGAAGCAAGCAACGTTAATATCATTGGCAATAGACTTCAAAATAATTTTTTTGGCATTTATCTTCAATACGCCAAACATTGCTTAATCAAGGATAATCAAATATTTGCCTCTCAAAAACACGAGTACCAGTCAGGCAATGGCATCCATTGCTGGAAAAGTGATAGCCTGCAAGTAATTGGTAATAAGATTGCCGGACATCGCGATGGTATCTACTTTGAATTCGTTACCAATTCAATTATCTGGAGAAATATTGCTGAAAACAATCTCAGATATGGGCTTCATTTTATGTTTTCAAATGATGATGCTTATATTACGAATTTCTTCAGGAATAATGGAGCAGGAGTGGCCGTCATGTTTACCAAAAGGGTAACCATGATAAATAATACTTTCACGGAAAATTGGGGTGACGCCGCTTATGGCTTGCTCCTCAAAGAGATTACCGACTGTTATATGTCCGGAAACAAGTTTTTTAAAAACACAACGGGCATCTTCCTGGATGGGTCGAATCGCATAACGATTGAAAAAAACAGTTTTAATGGCAACGGTTGGGGTATGAGGATGCAGGCCAATTGTATGGACAATTATATAGCCCGCAATAATTTTATGGGCAATACTTTTGATGTTGCCACCAACGGTACCTTGACTCTTAACAAATTTGAGGAAAATTACTGGGATAATTATGATGGCTATGACCTGAACAAAGATAAAATAGGCGATGTGCCTTACAGACCATTAAGCCTGTATTCCGTTCTCGTAGAAAAGAATCCACCCGCTATGTTGTTGTACCGGAGCTTTATGATTACGTTGCTCGATCGGTCTGAGCGGATAATTCCAAGCTTGACCCCCGAGAACTTCATCGATAACGCACCAAAAACGGTTCCTTACCAGATATGATAGAAATTAAGAATGTCAGTAAAAAGTTCGGCAAACTCCAGGCCTTGGATAAGCTTAATCTGACCTTGCAGCAGGGAGAATGCGTTGCTCTGATTGGCCCGAATGGCTGTGGTAAGACCACTCTGATCAAATCAATTCTGGGTATGGTTTTGCCGGACGAAGGTGAGATTATTTTCAACGGAAAATCCATTAAGCATGACATCAATTACCGGAATGAAATCGGTTATATGCCTCAGATTGGCCGCTACCCTGAGAATATGACCATCGGCCAGGTACTGGAGTTGATTAAAGGCATCCGCGATGGCCATCAGGAAACCGATAAAGAGTTGTATGAGCAATTTTTGATTGCCACCATGCTCGAGAAGAAGATGAGGACACTCAGTGGAGGAACAACCCAAAAAGTAAGTGCAGTTCTGGCATTCCTTTTCCGTCCCAAGGTGCTCATACTTGATGAACCTACAGCAGGCCTTGATCCCATCGCAGCACTCATCCTCAAGGACAAGATACTCAAAGCAAAGGAACAAGGGTGCCTGATCCTGATCACTTCCCATTTGCTCAACGAATTGGAGGATATTGTTTCCGAAATTTTGTTTATGCAGGAAGGTAAGCTGATTCTGCATGACAGCGTTGACCGGTTGAAGGAACTTACCGGTGAAGATTCCATCGCAAGATCCATCGTTCACCTGCTAAAAGAGAATGGCCATGTTTAAAGTATTGAAATATGTTGCATTGGATATTTTTCGCAACAAGATAATCATTGCTTATACCTTGATGCTTGCATTATTCTCCTGGAGTGCATTCGCTCTTGAAGACAATGTAGCAAAAGGATTACTTACTGAATTGAACATCATTCTGCTGACAGTGCCGTTGTTTTCGGTCCTTTTTTCCACCATTTACGTGTATAACAGCAGCGAATTTATAGAATTGCTTGTTAGTCATCCCGTTAAAAGGAATGTTATCTGGACGGCCCTTTTTGTGGGCCTTTCTCTCAGTATGGTCGGAGCGTTTATCATCAGCACCGGCATACCGATAATAATTTTTGCTGACTTTGCAACCGGTTTGATGATGATAGTTGCCGGTTCCGTATTGTCAGTGATTTTCGTCGCAATAGCTTTTCTCAGTAGCATCATGGCAAGGGATAAAGCCAAGGGGATAGGCATCTCTATCATATTGTGGCTCTATTTCGCTTTGCTATTCGATGGCTTGGTTTTGTTCCTGTTCCTCCAATTTTCAGATTATCCAATTGAAAAATTTGTGGTAATGCTGAGTGCGCTCAGCCCGATTGACCTTTGCAGGATATTGGTTTTATTGAGATTGGACGTATCGGCCATGATGGGTATGACAGGTGCTGTTTTCAAGGACTTTTTCGGAACAGGAGGGGGCTTGGCTGTGTCTTTTCTGTTACTGTTGATGTGGATTGCTGTACCGTATGGTATTTCATTGCGAAAATTTAAGCATAGAGATCTTTGATATGGATATTAATGTTTGATATTTTATTTCTAATTAGAAAAAATGAAAACGGATATTACAAATAAACAGGATATCTTAAAGATTATTCTGATTTTCTATGACCGTGTCAAAACCGATGATGTCATTGGCATTTTTTTCACTGAGGTTGTTCAGATCAATTGGGATAAGCACATTCCCCATATGGTTTCCTTCTGGGAGAGTGTCCTCTTTTATACAGGAGATTATTCGGGAAGCCCTATCAATACACATCGGGGTATACATCAAAAGTATAAAACCCAACCTAAGCACTTCGCCCGATGGATTAAATTATTCAATCAGGTCATTGATGAAAATTATTCCGGGCCGAATGCAGAGAAAATGAAAAACCATACCATTTCGATTGCTAAAGTTATGCAACAAAAGATCTGAGTTTTAGATAAAATAGCTATTTTCAGCCTGCGCAATTCGATTTGTGACTTTCACACTGTTTTCAGCCACCATCTGAGGTAATGCATGGGTTGACTTGACTTTGGATGTCATCTTTCCAACTGATGACTGTGATTGATTTCCTTGTATTCTTCCGGCTTTTTCCCACAAAACAACAGGCTAGATTTTTATTTTTCTTTGATAGGTGGAAAGTGACCCCGTTTTTATAAAAAAGTGGGGTGGGGTTATAACGATTGACCTACTGTATGGAAGAAATAGCACAGCTGAAAAATCATCTTGGTATAATATATCACAAACTTAACATACGCCTTTGTCAACAATCGGCAAAGTCGATAAAAACAAAGCTGGCATTTCGAATATTAAGTTATTTAAGCTATACATTACACTAGAATCGTCATGATTTTTTCACGGCATGGATTTAAGGGTAATCTTGTGGAAAGAAAAAGAATTTGTAATATATAATCAATTTATTTATAACAAGTTAATATCCTTTTGTGCTAAGTCTATGGTTTATATTTCCCTGCTTTTTTCTTAATAAAAGTAAAGGACGATTTGTAATGAACACAATACCTGGATGTACTTAGACCTCATCCCCTTATTTTGATTATTTTTGCCTGGGATTGAATGCATGTCTGGTTTATTGATATACCCTGATCGGGTCAGCATTTATAAGCCAGACTACACTGTTTTTTTTCTTTTAGGAAAATATTTATGGACATCGTTTCTAAAGCAATCGAAGATTATTGTGAGTCATTTGGAGATAACCCACCCGGGCTCTTGTTAGATCTGGACACTTACACCCACGAGCACCATCATGCACCCAATATGTTGTCAGGTAGCTTTCAGGGTCGGGTGCTGGCAATGATAAGCCGTGTTGTGAGGCCTAAGACCGTGCTCGAAGTAGGTACCTATACTGGCTATTCTGCATTATGCCTTGCTGAAGGTCTTGCGGATGGAGGTGTAGTACATACCATCGATATTGATGAACGTCTCAGGCAGACACATGAACTCTTCATAGGCCAAAGCCGGTATGCTGACAGGATAAAAGTGTATTTTGGCGATGCTAAGATACTTATTCCCGGGCTTGGTCTAAGGCCGGATCTGGTCTTTATTGATGGGGCAAAAAAAGACTATTCAGCTATTTTCGATATGGTACTTCCTATGATGAATTCCGGAGGAGTGATTCTGGCCGACAATGTCCTTTGGAAAGGAAAAGTACTGGATGAAGAAATGGATGACAGGACAGCTGCGATCCACGAATTTAACAGGAAGGTAAGTCAATGCGAACTTGTATATAAAGTCCTGCTACCGGTGCGTGATGGCCTTTTCTGGATTACTAAGAAATAAGATGGAATTTCTGCGAAGAAAGGATATTGATACAGACCGATGGGATGCGGTGATCGATAGCTCGGCAACCGGATTGCCATATGCATACTCAGCAGTTTTGGACGAATGTTGCAATGGGAAATGGGATGCCATAGTCGGTGATGCATACAACTATGTACTTCCCTTGCCCTTCAACAGGAAATTATTCGGCTTCAAACAATACTATCAGCCGTACTTGCTGCAGCAACTGGGTGTCTTTGGCAATATGCCGGCGAGCGTCGAGATGGATGCCATTATGCATATGATCAAGAGTCACAGCATCCGAAGTATGATTGCCTTTCAGGAAGAGAATACACAACTTCTTGCAGGTGCCGGCGGGAATTTAAAGACCAACTTTGTTCTCGATCTTCTTCCGGGCTATGATTACCTTTCAAGCCAATACAAAAAGAATCTTAAACAAAGGATCGGAAGGTCGTTCGATGATGAATTCACAGGAAGTGAAGGGCTTTCCATGGATGATGCTATCGATATGTATTTCCAATGGACATATGCCAAATACAATAAATCCGAAAAACTATCAAAGCGATACATCCATAATTGGGTAAGGATCTTCAACCATCTTGGTTATGCACATGTAGTAGCTCTGAGAGCGCAGGATGCCACAATTCATTCGGGTATCATCTACCTGAAGACACACTCCAGAATCATTCTATCCCTTCAGTTCAGTCATCCGGATTACAAACAATATTCAGGCCCCTCCAGATTGATAGATTATCTGATCCGGCAACATGCAGGCAGTAGGATGAGATTGGATTTTGAAGGCTCTCAAATCCCATCCATTGCCGAATTCTATGGTTCTTTCACACCTCAGAATATGCCCTATACAGTGATTAAGTCTTAGCGACTACCAATTGTTTCTTTTCCTTCGGAAGCTTTGAATGCATCAATTCCACACTGAAGGAAAGTTGCGTACTGTTCAGGATCAGGTGTATAGCCTACCGGTGTGTTTAAAAGCTTACCTGTGTTTGTAATCAGCGCGTACAGCGGTTGGCTGTTGTTGTTGAAATTATCGGTCTGGAAAAAATTCCACTTATCGCCAACCGTCTTAATTCTTTTCGTACCTCCATTCTTGTATGTCAAAGTGACCTGTTGGTCTTCGGGAAGCGGTGTTTTATCGTCCACATAAAGCGAAATCACCACAAATTCGTTGGTCAGAAGATTTTTAACCTTGTTGGTTGGCCAGACATGCTCTTCCATCTTTCGACAATTGACACATGCATATCCTGTAAAATCCAGAAATACCGGTAAGTTGCGGGATTTGGCATAGGCCAGTCCTTCCTCCAGATCATGGAAGCAATTCAGGTTGTTTGGACAATCATTAGGGTACAGGATGCTGTAACCTACCGGAGGCGCTAAGCCGCTCAGTAATGAAAGTGAAGTGAAGGTTTTGGTCTCTTTATTGTAGATGAAACCGGTAGCTAAATAAATAGCAAATACCAGTGATATCAAAGCCAGTACAACTCGTGTGGGGCTTAACTTTTTAAGTTTGCTGTCGTGGGGGAAACGAATCCATCCCATCAGGTAGGCAAATAAACCTAATGCTACCAGAATCCAGATGAGGAGGAACGGCTCGATCTTCAATAAGCCCCAGTGCTTCACCAGATCCGCATTGGAAAGGAACTTAAAGGCAAGCGCCACCTCAATAAAGCCGAGTACAACCTTTACGGTATTCAACCAACCACCGGATTTCGGGATGGTATTCATCCAACTGGGGAAGGCTGCAAATAAAGCAAAAGGCAATGCCAGTGCGATGCCAAATCCTCCCATCCCGGCAGTCAGATTCCACGCCCCACCATTAGAACTTAATGTCCCTGCCAGTAAAGATCCAAGGATTGGACCGGTACAGGAAAACGAAACCAAGGCAAGGGTCAGAGCCATGAAGAAAATTCCGATTACGCCCCCAACACCTTCGGCAGATGAAACTTTATTCGAAAGACTGCTGGGAAGCGTGATTTCATAATATCCAAAAAATGAAAATGCGAACACCATGAATATCAAAAAGAATGCCACATTCAACCATGCATTGGTCGAGATGTCATTCAGAATATTCGGATTGATGCTGTCCAGCAAATGGAACGGAACACTCAACAATATATAAATCAGAAAAATAAAAAATCCATATAGAAAAGCATTGGTGATTCCTTTCTTCTTATCCTTGTTACTCTTCGTGAAGAAGCTTACAGTAAGGGGAATCATCGGGAAAACACAAGGGGTAAGCAACGCTATCAGACCTCCTATAAAGCCGAGCAGAAAGATGGTAAATAATCCGGTGCTTTCCTTTACATTGGCTTCGGAGTCTGCCGAACAAGTAGATAATGGATTATTCAGGTCGATATTATTGATCGGAAAGAAGCCCGCTTCACTTCCGGAGATGGCCGGACCGGCATCTTCAGGAAATGGTTCAAAACTGATGACGACATTTTCCAGATTGGCATCTGTTTTCCAATATGCCAGGAATGGCGAGCATTTGGAATCATCGCACGCCATGTAGTCAATTGTCCCTGATACCGGCTTTCCCGCTTCTAATCCATCCAGTGAAACATCAAAGCTAGCTGTTTTGGATAGGGTGGTGACATTAATCTTGAAATAAGGGTCGAATGCTGTCTTGGCACCTGTCGATTGTTCCTTTATCCCTGTGATATTGCCCTTTGAATTTTTATCCAGCGTTATGGAGGTGGGTATAGGACCATCGCCTTTGATATCCTTGGAATATATCTTGTATCCCTTTTCAATAGAGGCATTGAAGATTATTGTCGTTTTGGTAATCGATTCTTTCTTGACGGTTGCCGACCAGGATACCGGCTGAATCATCTCTTTATTGTCATCCTGATTCGGTGCCCCTGCCAAAACCTCCACCGATGCTTCGCCCTTGGAGTCGACCGCACCTACACCTGTTTCAGCCGACTGATCCTTCTTTTTGTTTTTTACCTTGAAGGAAAATTCAAAATCTGCAGGTGGGAGACACTTTGTGTCATCGCAGGTCTGATAATTGACATATCCTGAAATAGGCTTGGAGTCATCCAAAACCTTGATCTTCTGCTTCAGAATAGCTGTTTCAGTAAACTTGGTAATTTTTGCCTCCCAGATTTCATCATAAACAGTCTTGATATGTCCGCCTTCGACGTTTTTGCCGATTAGCTCAATGGCTTTCTTATTATCGAAAACAACAGAGGTTGGGTTCGGACCTACATTGGGGTCGATATACTGGCTGTAAATAGACCAGCCATTATCTATTTTTGCTGTCCAGGTAAGTTCGTATTCATCATCGCCTATCTGCTTGAATGAAGACGTCCATTTGACAGGGTCATAAATCTGCGCGTGAATTGAAAAAGAAAGAAGTGCAAAGAAAAATGTCCAAAAAATGTTCAACTTTCTCATTAAATGCAGGATTGTCTGAATTAGTTAATTATTTACTCGAAATTATATAATGCTTTTTATAAAGATTTGTTCAGAATGGCAAATATAGTAATTAATGCTTCTTTTATCTTGTAAATCAAGGCCTGGGGCTATGTTTGCAGCAACATTCATTGGCTCAATTGATTATTTTGACTAAATATTAACGTATTTTCAACCAAAACTTGCGACTTTTTTGAGGGCAAATCAATACTGAATACTGATTAGTCCTTGACGACTTTGTAAATTCTGTTGAGAGCGGCCTTGTATAAACCACCGTTGAAGAAGCGTTTAGAATGCGGTGCAGCCTTGATTTTTTGTAACTTTTTATCGAGAAAAAAGTAAATAATAGAAAATAACTATCAGATTGGTTATATCTAATTGCTTAACCAATTCTATCTGATTATTCTTTTCGGAGTCATGCACCATTGTAGTGAAATATAGATAAGAAATGCAATTTGTTTTTTGCACTATTCGGTTTATTAGTTTTTTATTTACGGAAATTTTTATATATTTACCTTAATGGAGATATTCAATCATTCATATTGCTACCATTATAGTTTTATGACCGAAACAAATAAAATCAAAGTATATGAAACATATTTTAATTCCCACAGATTTTTCGGAACCGGCCGATAATGCCATTAACTTTGCAGTCAATTCCAATAAATATTTCGCCGAAAGTATTACCCTCCTTCATTCCTTGGAGGTAGGTGGCAATATGTATGTAGATTACATGGGTGTCAATAAGGAGTTTAACAGCAAGATGATTGGTGAGGCTGAAGCCAGGCTTCGAAACGTGAAGCAGGACCTTGCAGTACAATATGGTGTGGCTGTAGATACGGTAGTTTCTACAACAGGACTGAAGGAGGCCATCGATGAGGCAGTTCAGTCGCTGGGAGTTGATTTGGTTGTCATGGGCACATTGGGCGCAAGTGGCTCTTTACAAAGGATTTGGGGTAGCAGGACTTCTTCTGTCATCGGCAATACAAAGGTGCCTGTTATGACCATTCCGGTGGATTATACCTGGAAAAAACCGGGCAAAATTCTGTTTACAACCAATTTTTTTGAAAAGGAGAAAGCCGTCCTTGATTTTATTTTTGAGTTGGCTGAATTATATATGGCGGAGGTTCAGGTGGCAGTCTTTACCAATCAGATTGACGATTCAGCGGCTAAATTTATCAGACATTCTGAGAGCCTTGAAGCATACCAGTCTTTCCTGAAGACTGAATACAGGGAGGATACCTTATCCGGCGCCCATCTGTATGGTGATGATTTTGAAGAAACTATCCAGAAATATATTGAAGAGCATGAAATTGATATCTTGGTCATGGTGACTTATCAGGATAATATATGGGCAAGATTCTTCAACCCGAGTAAGACGCGTGCTATGAGCTATCAGACAAGGGTTCCCCTGCTTGCTATTCCGGCAGATTTCGGAAAAAAGTAGTAAACCGGATAATGAAAAATCATCGGACAGCATACAGTCGCTTTCAGGCTGTAGCTTGTAGTCATAGCAGAATGAAAGTAGGATGCAGAAACTTATCCCGGAATACCTCAAAGGTCTAGACGCAACGGAAGTTGAGGACTCCCGCCAAAGATTTGGATTCAATAGCCTCAGGAGTGGCAGCGAAGCTGCCTGGTATGATCTTTTAGTGGATATCTTCAAAGAGCCGATGCTGATTTTGTTGGTTGCGGTTTCAATTATTTACCTGATTATTGGTGATTGGGGTGAAGCTGCATTTATGTTTGTGGCCATAGTGGCTGTATCAGCTATTTCGTTTTATCAGGATAACAGGAGTAGAAAAGCGCTACAGGAACTTGAAAAATTGAATGAACCCCTGAGTACGGTAATTAGAAACTCAGAGATATTGAAGATTCCTACCCGCGAGATTGTTGTAGGTGACCTGTGTGTCGTTGAAGAAGGTAAGATGGTCAATGCCGATGGGCGCATTGTTCATAGTAATGATTTTTCAGTCAATGAAGCATCGCTTACCGGTGAGAGTATGCCGGTATTCAAGCGAGCAGACACGGCTGATTCCAGCGTATATAGTGGCACTATTATTGTTTCCGGACTTGCGGTATTTGAAGTGGAGAAAATTGGCGCGGAAACACGGATAGGCAGGATTGGTACTTCGATGAAGGATATAGGGGATGAGGCTTCACCACTTCAGTTGCAGATCCGCACCTTCGTGAAGAATATGGCCATTTGGGGCATCATTGTTTTTGTGATGATTTGTATTTATCGGTTTTATCAGACCGGTGACATAATAGAAAGCTTACTTAGCGGTCTGACGCTTGCCATGTCAGTATTGCCGGAAGAGATTCCGGTGGCATTCACTACATTTATGGCCCTGGGCGCCTGGAAACTAATCAATGAGGGCATCATCGTCAAACGGTCTAGTGTCGTGGAAACATTGGGAAGCACAACCGTGATTTGTACCGATAAGACAGGAACCATCACGCAAAATTCAATGCATCTGCATATGATGTACGATTTTTCATCCGGTCAGACTTATTTGGCCCATGAGTTTTCGGATGCCGCATTGACTGACCTGATTTCTTATGCCATGTGGGCCAGTGAACCTGTGCCTTTTGATCCGATGGAGAAGGAATTACACAGGATCTATGGAGAGACCGCCAATGAAGATTTAAGGCCACAATTTCATATGGCGCACGAATATCCATTGGGCGGAATACCTCCCATGATGACGCATATCTTCGAAAATGATAATGGCAATAGAATAGTTGCCGCAAAAGGAGCGCCGGAGGCCATTCTTGAAGTATCCGAACTTGATATGGAGCAGCTCGAAGACATGCGGGCGATGGTTAGGAAGTTTAGTGGACAAGGTTTTCGGGTCTTGGGCGTCGGTGCATCTGATTTTGCAGCGTCGGGATTTCCTCCCGCACAACAGGATCTGGTATTTCGATTTCTCGGCCTTTTGATATTTCAGGATCCTCCCAAGCCCGGTATCCGGAACGTTTTCAGTAAGATCTATCAGGCAGGCATAAAGGTTAAAATGATTACCGGTGATAATACCGATACGGCTGTGGCTATTGCTCAACAAGCCGGTATCATAAACGATGCAAAACCTGTTGAGGGCCAATTCATTTCTTCCCTGGGAGAGGAAGAGTTGAGGTCGATAGTACGTGACACAGTATTGTTTACCAGAATGTTTCCCGATGCCAAACTTGAAGTAGTCAAGACCTTAAAGGCTGATGGGGAGGTAGTGGCTATGTTGGGGGATGGTGTCAATGACGGACCTGCGTTGAAGGCTGCGCATATCGGTGTGGCCATGGGCCATAAAGGTACCGAAATAGCCAAGTCTGCAGCGTCTTTGGTTATCACGGACGATGACCTGGATAAGCTCATCACAGGTATTGCCGCCGGACGCCGTATCTATACCAATCTCAAGAAAGCGGTTCAATACATTATCTCCATCCACATACCGATTATCTTGACTGTATCCTTGCCTTTGTTCCTGGGTTGGGTTTATCCGGCGATCTTTACCCCTGTACATGTCATTTTTTTGGAGTTGATTATGGGACCTACCTGTTCCATCGTGTATGAGAATGAACCGATAGAACGACATGCTATGTCCGGGCCGCCTCGCAGGATGGCAGATACCTTCCTGAGTTGGCGTGAGCTGGCCGTCAGTATTTTGCAAGGTTTGATGATTACAGGAGGTGTTCTGACGGCTTATCAATGGATGGCTCAAAATGGTGCTTCAGAGGAGAAAACGAGGGCTATGGTGTTTGCCACTTTGGTATTAGCAAATATCTTTCTAAGCTTTGCTAATCGATCATTTTATTATAGTCTGTTTGAATGTTTTATGAGGAAGAACCTCCTATTCCCTGTGATCACGCTTGCAACCCTGATCTTCCTTCTCATGATTCTTTATCTTCCTGCGGTTTCAGGGTTTTTTCACGTGACAGGCTTAACGGTTAAGGAGATCAGTATATCAGTATGCATTGCCTTTGGTTCGATATTGTGGTTTGAAATTTATAAGATTGGCAGAAGAGTCAGTAAGAAGTATTGAAAGAATGTTGTGGGTGAAGGAAAAAAATTGTTTACCTGTGCATGAGTCTTTTAGCTTGGAATGCGTAGTTTTTGAAAATCGTTTTTTATAGGGGTGAATCATTTCTCCATTAGATGTATTGATCTTATACCCGGATGAATGATAAAATAATCCGATAGTTTTAGGTATGCTTGTCCCGAGAGTACAACGACCAGAGCTCTGCTCTGTCCAGGAAGTGATACAATCCGGGGCTCGGGGATGCCGATATTACAGTCGTTCAGGCCAATGAAATTGGTCTTTTACGAATGTTCCTTCGGTATTACTACTGCTATGCTTCGTCAGTGTAAATATCAGGCAGCGTAATCCGGGAACGTTCTATGTTAATCCCCTTTTTGTAATATTTCAAAAACTTCTGTAGCGAAAAATCTATTCGATCAGACTCTTGTTCCACGATAAATAAAAAGGATCGAACCATCGCGGATAATGGGAAGTACCTCGGCCATAATATCTCTGGGCAATGCCGGACAGCCAAAACTGCGACCCAGCCTGCCAAATTTTTTTATAAAGTCATCACTGACATAATCTGCCCCGTGGATTATAATTTCCCTAGCCCGGGCGTTGTCATTAAGACCCTTATCCAGCCCATCCAGGCTTAAAGCGTCTCCATGCTTGGGACTGAATATTTTTGCTCCTACCCGGTAGAATCCAAGGCTACTTTGATGAGAATTGGGTTTGTTGGAAAATTTAGTGGCCATCAATTCACCGGATTTTTGGCCATGAGCGACCAGGGATGACAACAATAATTTTTTATTGGCAAGATCGATGACAAAAAACCTTTTTTCATTAGAGGGGAGGGAAAAATCTACGATGGTGAGAATTGAATTCATCGGCTGAAACCTCGTATAGCCAACCATCGCTTCCTTAAATGCATCCAGTGAAACTATACCATTCAATCCGCAGGTTTCAAAAAGAATCTCCGTATCATCTTTTTTCTTTTCTTCAGGAGGGGCGGGTGTTGTGATATCTGTTACAGAAGGGTCGGGCATTGTTGCAATTAAAAAAAGAGATAGGAGCCGAATGAATAAATACATAGATTAGTTTCTTGAATGCCTTTTACAATTCTTTAAAAATGAAAAAGTTGACGCAAAGATTGTCATTTTTTTGAAATGGTTTGTTAAAAAAATTCAGATTTAAAAACTACATCCTCCTTTTTAGCTCATTTGGCCTTCCTGATACACCCCTTATACTCTTTATCAAGCTCAGGCTTGGCTTCGCCACAATTCTTTCCCCGGAATTAAAATATATCAACGGTATATGCACTTTTCCCATACCTATAAATACCTGATAAATAAAAATAAATTACATTTGTGCCGGAAAGGAACTGAATACCGCTGTTTTACGTTAATCAGCTCTGTTACAACCACAAACAAAACGATACAGATAATTATTTTAAATCTTAATTTTTAATTTGGCAAAAAAAGAAAGACAGGATAAAGGAGCCGAAAAAGCTCAATTCCGAATCAATGAACAAATCAGAATTCCTGAGGTAAGGCTTATCGGAGAAGATTTTGAAGTGATAAGTGATGTCGCAGGTCATAATGTAGAAGCCGGGATTTATTCCACGCCATTGCTTTTAGACTGGGCCAGACAGGCCGGTTTGGATTTGGTGGAAATATCCCCCAATGCTACTCCCCCTGTTGTGAAAATTATTGACTTCCAGAAGTTTCTTTACAATAAAAAGAAGAAGGAAAGAGAGCTCAAGGCAAAGACAGTAAAAACTGTTATCAAGGAGATCCGATTCGGACCGAATACCGATGACCATGACTTTGATTTCAAGGTAAAACACGCTCGTAATTTTCTGGGCGAAGGTGCAAAAGTGAGGGCTTATGTTCAGTTTAGGGGAAGAAGCATCGTGTTTCAGGATAGGGGAGAGTTGCTCCTGCTCAAATTTATGAAAGAGCTGGAGGATGTCGGTGCCGCCGAAGCACTGCCGAAATTGGAAGGCAAGAAGATGGGTGTCGTTATTTCCCCGAAGAAGAAAAAGTAACTGTATTGACGGCTGATGGACAGACACTATCGCCCGGGTCTCAATCACTTTTCGACGACTGCGCCGGTTTGAGTCTGAATTTTGGAAGATCATCGTCCGGATAATTTTTACTCCATGGAATCAGTTTCAGCCAGAGTAAGACGACTTTTCTTGCAGATTATTCTTCTGTTTATTTGCTATGCATTATGCCGTGCATTATTCATGTTTGTCAACAGGCAAGAACTTAGTATCCATGATATAGGTTCCTTTGCGGAAGTGATGTTGGGTGGAATGAGATTTGATTTGTCTGCGATCACCGCATCTAATGTTCTGTATATCATCCTGCTGATGCTGCCGTTGCCCTTCTTCGCCAGTAAGGTTTATCGAAGGTTACTTGCTATAATTTTCATGTTGACCAATGGTGTGTGTCTGCTCGGCAATTTGGTCGATATCGCTTATTTTCCATTTGTACACAAGCGGTCACAGGCAGATGCCCTTAGATTCGTCACCGGAGAAAAGGGAGGTGACCTGTTTCGTCTTTTACCAACCTTTGCTGCCCAGTATTGGTATCTGATCATCGGATTTGTACTGATGATGTGGCTGTTGTGGCGTGGTTATCGGTATACAATTCGGCATACTTTCCGGGAGCTTTCGCCATTAAAGTTCTATCTGAGCTCCTCTGCGGTGCTGTTTCTGTCACTGGGGTTGGGGGTGCTGGCTTTCCGGGGCGGATTGCAGACTAAGCCACTCAACGTGATCCATGCCTCAGAAATGACTTCCGTGCAGAACATTCCTGCCATCATCAACACACCATTTTCGATATTTAAGTCACTCAGGCAGAAATCAATGCCTGCGATGAATTTCTTCCCGGAGGAGGAACTCTCTGATTTGCAGGGAGGGATACATCGGCCCGCCACCCTGGATTCATTTACCCGGGAAAATGTGGTCATTATCATTGTGGAAAGCCTGTCCAGGAAATACATCGGGTATTTCGGAGGTGAGGCAAGCACACCATTCCTTGACTCATTATTTGCGGTGGGTTATATTTTTCCCAATGCCTTCGCCAATGCCAAGGAATCTATCCAGGGCATCCCCGCGATATTGTCCTCCATCCCGTCCTGGCAGTCGGAGCCATTCATTTTTTCCTATTATTCATCCAACAAGATCACTTCAATGGCCAATCTGCTCGACAAAGTAGGATATACCTCATCATTCTACCACGGGGGGTACAACGGTACCATGGGCTTTGACTCCTATGCGGGTCTTGCAGGTTTCGATCACTATTATGGGAAGAATGAGTATAAAAATAATGATGACTATGATGGACGATGGGGTATCTGGGATGAACCTTTCCTTCAGTATGCCGCCGACAACATGGATGCCACCTCACAACCGTTCTTCTCGGCTATCTTTACCCTCAATCCGCATCATCCGTTTCATATTCCCGGGCAGTATCGCAAGGTGTTCAACAAGCACCGTCAGCCTTTTCTCAATTGTGTGGAATATGAGGATTACGCACTTAGAAGGTTTTTTGAAAGAATCAGGACTTCACCGTGGTTTGACAATACCCTGTTTGTGATAACTGCTGACCACACTGCAATCAATATAGAAGGAGAACAATCCTCCATCATGGAAGATTACCGCATACCGATTGTGTTCTTCAGGCCGAAGAGTGGTGGACTGAAAGGAAAAAGCGATATTATAGCCAGCCAGATAGATATCTTGCCTTCCGTGATGAGCTTGCTGCATTACCCGCAGCCTTACTATTCATTGGGAACCAGCCTATTTGAGCAGACCACAAAAAGGTATTCCATCAATTACAATGGCAACATATATACCTATATAGATAAGGACTACTGTTATCAATTCAATGGCGAAAATCCGGTATCGCTTTACCGCTGGCCGGAAGATACGCTTTGCCGGAACAATCTTTACTCCGGTATACCGGATGCAATTTTGATGGCGCGTGACACTACACTCAGGAAGATGCTACAGCAATACAGTGGAGATATGACAGGTAACCGGATGACTTACGAAGCTATTAGAAAGTCGGATAAATAAGCGTACATCTTAGAATTTGAACGTGAAACTTATTCCGGTCCAACCACTTTACGTGATGACATCAAATAGTCCAAGGGGCCTGAGCGCAAGACTTCTACAGGAGATAAACTGAATAATTACAACAATTTTCAATTTTTTTCGAGGGAAAGCGTCTTGATATTAAGTAATTGCTTACCTTTGCACCCTAATTTGTTTAACTTAATTAAATACGCATAGATATTATGCCTAAAATGAAGACACATTCCAGTGCCAAGAAGCGATTCAGGATTACGGGCTCCGGGAAGGTAAAAAGATTTCAGGCTTATACCTCACACATGATGAGGAATAAGTCCAAGAAGGCGAAACTTGCCCTTCGGGATTCTACCCTTGTCAGTCCGGCCGATGAAAAGCGGGTAAAGGCTTTGCTGGGTATTCAGTAATTTCCACCACGGAATTTAAAAATTATTTTTAACGAGGATACAGGCCAAAGCTTATTTTGAGTAAGCCCTGTATCGTACTAAAACCAAATTATTATGCCACGTTCAGTAAACGCAGTAGCGTCCAGACAAAGAAGAAAGAAAATTCTTAAAGCGGCCAAAGGTTATTTTGGCGCACGATCTAAGGTTCTTACCGTAGCGAAGAATGCCGTTGACAAAGCCAATGGCTATGCATTCCGCGACAGGAGAAACAAAAAGCGCGCATTCAGAAGGCTTTGGATAGCCAGGATTAATGCAGCTTCCAGAACAGAAGGTGTTTCCTACTCCAAGCTCATCAATCTGCTGAGAGAAAAGAATGTAGGACTCAACAGAAAAGTTCTTGCCGACCTCGCGATGAACCATACAGATACCTTCAAGGCTGTCGTCAACAATGTAAAGTAAAGAAATATACTTATTTATATAAAAGCCTCGCATTTTTGCGAGGCTTTTTTTATTGCATAAAGTCGGGAATAGGCGAAGTTTTGGTATATCCTTAGTCTATAATCTGCAATTTAGAAAAGGGGAAGCAATCATTAATTTTTTCTGCCGGATGTGTTACCTGCAAGGGTTTGGCGAGGAGTAAAAATATTGAGAAAAAAGAATTTTGAGATATAAGTGACTTTTTTTTGATTATTAAATTAAAAATTTATTACCTTGCGAACTGAAAAACAAAAAAAAGCGTATTAAATCGGTCAAAATCGATTTAATTGTTTAATATACAATTGCACCTTCAGATTGTCGCTTTTATGTGATTTCAATTCCCTGGGGAAGTTTAATATAAAACCTTATAGTCTTAGTATGAAAGCACACAATTCTGTCTCCGGCAATAAAGCATCGTGGGTGTTTATTGAGGAGATTCTATCCATGACGGAATTTTGTATTGAAGACATTTATAGCGATATGTCTGAAGCTATGGAAAAGATTGCAGCGGACGATAATGGAGCCGTTCTGGTTAATCCCGGTCGGGAGGCTGACTTTCCGGAATCCTTGACTTCGTATTTGCAAGCCATCCCCAAAGGCAGTTGTCATTCCGTCTTCGTATGGGACAATGATAATCGGCATGTTTTACGTCTGAAGCTCAAAGGTGATCACCCTTCGGACAATACTGATTCAACATTAGATAAGAAGGAGATCAATCGGGATAATGAAATACCCGCATTGCCCAATGCTCCTATTGCAAGCGAAGATGGCGAAAATACGGATACCCGACTTAAACCTGCTGTTGGTGCTACGTGTACTTTTTTCAAATCAGGAACCGATTTTATTAAGATTAATTTTCAAGATATTCTCTTTTTTCAAAGCGAACATGTCTATGTGAATATTCTTTTGTTGGGAAGAAAAGTTCCACTACGCACAAAGCTTGATCATGTTGAGAGTTTTATTTCGGATCATGGTTTTTGTCGGATCCACCAGCGCTACATAGTCAATATCAGTAATATTGACCGTGTCACCTCCGAATCTGTCTATATCGGCAATTATGAACTGCCATTGTCCAAGAAATTCAAGAAGGCGTTGCTGGAGAAGGTTGGAGTGTTTATGTAGTGGTACTTTTTCGACCGCGCTGTGTTTTCTTTCCATTGAATTTTCTACTGATATGCCGGTGTTGCTTAATCTGTTTCTCGGAATATAAATATTCGACCCGCATAGGTTGCATGTGTTTAGATTGAATTCCCTGATGGATTAAAGAGTGATATTTTATACCAAGATGATATATATAATAGTCCATAAATTTTTGGTATACTTGTCCCGAGAGCTAAGCGATTCGGGGATGCCGAGGTTACAGTCGTATAGACCAATGAAATTGGTTTATAACGAATGTACCTTTGGTGTTATACATTAATTGATTTCCCATTATCCATACTTCAAGATTACGGCCATGTCATATTGAACAAAAAAAGTGTTTTATATAACAAAAACAACTAAATACTTAACAAATTATTTGAAAAGGCAATAAGGCGACCTGATTTCGTAATCCTAAATCGATACCAGCAACACTGTAATAATTATTGGTGTCGGATCAAGGATTGACTATTGAATAAATTATAGATTGTAGAATCCACCTGAATTGATTCCTGTATTGAACATAACCGTTGGTGGAACTGGTGTTGCTTACAGAAGGAATTTTAACCTTATTATTTAGGAAGACCATTTTTTCGAAAGTATCTTAAATGTAACGTAGGCCGATTGGTTGGACAAGGTTTGTTTTAAGATAATCCAAAAAAATAATGCGGGAAATTGAACATTTATTTAAAATTAGTTAACAAAATATTTTTGTTTTTTAACAATCATTGAATTAATAATTAGGAGCAAGTTAGATTTACTATCCTGGAGTTGAATAAAATATATACATAATTGAGTAACACACACTATTATTTAACGCCTAAATGAAAAATATGCATCTAAACATTCACATGATTTAATTCAAGCCTTACATTCCGGATAACTTTTTAGTTGACTTGCCCGGACTTTTCACACATTAGATCAAAAGACCAGTTCATTAAAACTGCCCTTTGATAGATACAATAAACCGAAAGAGACTATACCGACTGAACTTCTTGCAAATAGTACTTGAAAATACTCAATAAGAAAGCACCATCTGGATTTCATCTGAATTAATAATAAAGTTCAAGTGAAATATCAGATTCTGATTTAATTACACCGACACACTATTGATGATTCTTTAACTTATAAAACCTTCATCATGAGAAGTACTTTTATAAAATTGATTTCAGATTTTATTTTCCCATGTTTAGTGGCCATGATAGCACTACTCTTTATTCCGGGTATCGCGGATGGTCAGGTCAACTGGCCGGGAAGACAGAAGAGTATTTTAAATACTTATCATCAATTGGCTGGGTCATACGAAGTAATACCATATACAAACTAGCAACAAAGCATATAGCAATATTTTTATTTTACAATAAGCGTACGAAGTAGCAAAACATAAATTATACACCATTATTAGTCATCATTTTTAAAAGAATAATTATTATGAGATTTCTTACAATAAACAAGAGTGGATTTTTTTTATCTCTGCTCTTTATCTGCATAGGAAGCATTGGTTTTTCACAACCTAATATTTGGAATTATGACTTTGGGACAACCACTGGTTCATTTACTACCAACAACTCAAATTCAACTACTTTTTTGAATGGCTTGTCGGCTACACCAATTGCCGGTGGAACCTATAGGGTAAGAACCAGCAATGGACAAGGTGGTGGTTTTTTTGTACAGGATGCTACTGTTCCAGGAACAGGTCATGCACTTGATATACAGGCAGCTACGGGCGCTTCAACCAATAAATTCGGTGTGTATAGCTGGAACAGTCCTTCCCCGGAGTTTTATTTAAAAGCTAAGGTGCGGACGACTTCATCCAATACCGGACAACTTAATATTTCTGTAGGTTTGCCAACTGTAGGAAATGACAATAATGGTTATACAAGCCATTATAATAATGTTTTAGCCAATTTTACCATTGTCTATGATGCCTCAGGAGTAATTACCTCATTAAAAAGGCGGTCTTTGGGATCGGATGTTAATATTACATCAGGAATCCCGTTTAGCGAAGATGCTAACCAGACGATAGAAATTTATTGCAATAACAGAAGTACAGCTACTACTTATAAAAGAGGTGGCAATACCTATAATTTGGACCCACAAAAATGGGATTTGTGGGTGGATGGCACCCTGGTGCTTGATGATGCTGAGCGTGGTAATTCTTTGGGGGCTAATGCCAATATTTCCGCTTTTGCTTTTTTTGCTGAATCGAGTGCATCTAATTCAGCCCATTTCTACATCGATGACCTTGAATATCATCATGTCTTGCCGAAAGACTCATATAACTACACCTGGGCAAGTCCTGTTAACGGCAACTGGAATGACCCTGCCAAGTGGATACCATACGGAGTGCCTGATGTAGATGACGATGCCATTATCAGTAATGCAAGTACTGTTACCTTGACATCAGCTATTCAGCTGCATGATCTGACACTAGGACATAGTAGTTCAAAAATTATAGGAAGCTATAATATTGATCTAAGTGGCGACCTGAGTTTTACCAATTATGGTGGCACATTAGCCAACGATGGAGATGTGTCCGTTGCAGGGGATGTGGTGTTTAATTTGTTATACGGTAGTCATGGGAATATAGGAGACGGAACAACAGGCGGAGATGTTACTGTTGCTGGTTCTTTTAATGTCATGTCAGGAAATGGGATTGCTTATATCAAGAAAAAGACAGTTATCCTGAATGGCGGGGGTACATTAAATAACCATTTGTATTTCCGAGATAAAGGTACACTGATCCTACCATCAGGTAAGACCCTAACGAGTGTTACTCCAGGTGGTTATGTGTTCAATGGGTTGAGTAATAGTGATAGGTGCACCTTCATCAATTATGGTACCTTTGTTCGGGCAGGCTCCGGCACGTTGGAATCTAATTATCTTTCATTTCAAAATCACGGCAATGTACAACTTACGACGGGCGACTGGTTTCAATACTATCTCACAGGTTCGTCGGATGCCGGTAATTTTGACATAGCCACAGGAAGAACATTGGGATTAGTTGCGCAATCTGATTCTACATATACCCTTGGAGGTACGACGAACATTAGTGGGGATGGACTCCTTCAAATTCTAAATGGAGGATCCAATAACAGTATATCTTTGACTTCTACGGCACCATCATTATCGATACCTAATCTTAAAATAGGAGGTGTTTTTACTTCATCGGTGGCCTTTTCAATACCGGGCAATTTGGAGTTTTATCATTCCAGTGGTAGGTTGGAACTACCATTCGATCTGAGTATAGGAGGCGACCTGAGTTTTACTAATTATGGTGGCACATTAGCCAACGATGGAGATGTGTCCGTTGCAGGGGATGTGGTGTTTAATTTGTTATACGGTAGTCATGGGAATATAGGAGACGGAACAACAGGCGGAGATGTTACTGTTGCTGGTTCTTTTAATGTCATGTCAGGAAATGGGATTGCTTATATCAAGAAAAAGACAGTTATCCTGAATGGCGGGGGTACATTAAATAACCATTTGTATTTCCGAGATAAAGGTACACTGATCCTACCATCAGGTAAGACCCTAACGAGTGTTACTCCAGGTGGTTATGTGTTCAATGGGTTGAGTAATAGTGATAGGTGCACCTTCATCAATTATGGTACCTTTGTTCGGGCAGGCTCCGGCACGTTGGAATCTAATTATCTTTCATTTCAAAATCACGGCAATGTACAACTTACGACGGGCGACTGGTTTCAATACTATCTCACAGGTTCGTCGGATGCCGGTAATTTTGACATAGCCACAGGAAGAACATTGGGATTAGTTGCGCAATCTGATTCTACATATACCCTTGGAGGTACGACGAACATTAGTGGGGATGGACTCCTTCAAATTCTAAATGGAGGATCCAATAACAGTATATCTTTGACTTCTACGGCACCATCATTATCGATACCTAATCTTAAAATAGGAGGTGTTTTTACTTCATCGGTGGCCTTTTCAATACCGGGCAATTTGGAGTTTTATCATTCCAGTGGTAGGTTGGAACTACCATTCGATCTGAGTATAGGAGGCGACCTGAGTTTTACTAATTATGGTGGCACATTAGCCAACGATGGCGATGTGTCCATTGCAGGGGATGTGGTGTTTAATTTGACAGGTTATGGTATTGGGAATATCGGAGACGGAACAGTAAGTGGAGATGTTACTGTTGCTGGTTCTTTTAATGTTATGTCAGGAAATGGGACTGCTTATATCAAGAAAAAGACAGTTATCCTGAATGGAGGGGGTACATTAGGTAACAATTTATATATTCAAAATAATGGTACACTGATCCTGCCATCAGGTCAGACCCTAACGAGTGTTACACCAAATGCTTATTTGTTCAGAGGTATTAGTGCTAGTAATAAGGGCACCTTCATCAATCATGGTACCTTTGTACGTGCAGGCTCCGGCACGTTGGAATCTCCTTACCTTTCATATGAAAATAATGGTGTAATAGATCTGCAGGCAGGAACAATTGATTTATCTTGGGGTGAATTACACAATAATGCCACCGGCATAATTAAGGGTATAACCGGGATGAGTGGTGTATCTGGTACTACATTTTTCAACAACGGTACCATAGCTCCCGGCTCTTCGCCAGGCTGTCTGACCTTTGTAGGAAACCTCACCAACTCTATATTGGACATTGAGATGGCGGGTACAACAGTATGTACGGAGTACGACCAGCTTCAGGTGACAGGTAACTTTACAGCCGCCGGAACGCTGAATGTCTCCTATATCACTCCATATACACCTTCCATAGGCGACAACTTTATTATAGTAACGGCTACAGGAGGCATTACGGGTACTTTCTCCACACTTAATTTGCCGGGTGGTAATCCGGAATGGCAGGTTCATTATAATAGTAATGACATAACACTTGAATATCTTGGTCCATATTCTTGTTCCAATTTGGTGACCAATACAAATACCATGTTGACATACACCACCATACAGGATGCTATTAATGCGGCTACTGCAGGGGATGTGTTAGAAGTGTGTCCGGGGACATATAATGAAAACATCACCTTGAATAAAAGGTTAACACTAAATGGAGCAGGGTCGGGTAGTGATCCAATGACCAATTCCGTCATTGTAGGTTCGATCCTCAATCAGCCTGTGATTAATGTAACCGCAGGCGGTATAGATGCTTCTAACAGACAAGTGATCAATGGATTTTACATTAATACTACAGCGATAAATACGAACTCATATGTTGGTGGTATAGATTTGAATGCGGCTAACAATAACCCGATAAGCCATATTACTGTCCAGAATGTTCAGGTCGCAAATTGTCCGGGATCGACATCAGGTCTTGTCTTTAAAGGATTTTCATCATCTACTGTAGGGACTGATATTATTTCAGATGTTATCGTTGAGAATAGCACATTTACCGGGAATAATTATGGGATGATAGCCAGACACTGTCAGGTTCATGATTTACAGTTATTAGGAGGTGCCGGTCGATTAACCCTATCAGAGAATAGAAGAAATGGAATTTTATTTTATGGTAAAGATAATGGCTCCGGATTTTCTAATCAGTTCAAGGACTTTGTATTTAAGAAAGTTGATTTATATCACAATATGACATCCGGTGATACTGATCCGGGTAATGGAGATATGTTCTTACTTGGGTTTAATGGAGATCTTGATATTGATGACATGGTCAATACCTTTGGATTAACCACTCCTAATCCAACACCATATTATGTAGGTATAGGTATTAATGGGAAATATCTCGGTGGGGCAGAACCTTCCGGAGAGATGTCATTTAAAAATATAACCTTTAATGATTATCCGGGTGCCGCTCATTTCCCGAGAACATTACTGGGACTATGGACCTTTACCAATGCCGATGCAGGTGTTACAATTGAAAACGTAAACTTTAATGGAACAGGTGCAACACGCGGAGCTTTAAATTTATCGGGCATTTATGGCAGTTCTCCTATTGTAGTTAAGAATTCGACATTTTCCGGTAATTCTAACTTTGTCAACGGTGTGACAAATGTTGTTGGAGATATAGTAAATATGGGTTACACCACGGTAGATGCAACAGATAATAACACCTTTACCGGAGCTTCGAATAACTTCGATAAAGAAGACAGAGTGGTTCATAAAGTAGATCATGCATCTTATGGAAGAGTAGTCTGGGTTGCAAATAATCTCTTTGTGACTCCTGATTCTTATGTCACTCCCAATACACAAGCTTCTATTCAAAGAGGTGTTGATGCTGCAGACAATTCTTGGACTGTAAATGTTAAAGAGGGGACATATACTGAAGATGTTACAATCAATAAAGCAAATCTGACCCTAACCGGTTCCGGTTACTCCACTACGACAATAAGTGGACCGATAGGTGGCGGCAATGCCACTGTCAGAATTCAGGCAGCTGGAGCAATTGTAGAAGGATTTACCATTACAAGAGAGGGAAATAATGTAGCAGACTGGAATGATCCCAACCTGAATATTATAGGAATAGCTATTCAAAGTCAGGGTAATTATGGTGAGATCAGAAATAACCATATCACCGGAAACCGTACCGGAATTGATATCAATCACAGCAACGGGAATAATATTCATAACAATATTATTGATAACAACCGTACAGGGGCAATATTCAGGAACCAGACTGATAATACCGACTTCCAGGAGAACTTTGTAACGAATAACTGGACATCAGGAATATTGTTTTTAGACGCAAGTGGCGGTAGCAACAGCCCATTGCAGCAGGCACTGAACTCTACATTTAATAATAACGATATTTCAGGTAACTGGTATGCAGATATCGAAGACAGGCAGGCTGGCGGTTCTCTGCCGGCACCCGGAACCAATCCGAAAAACTTCGAATGTAATTGGTTTGGTCAGGCATCTTCACCGTCAGTGAATAATGTTAACGGATCTGAACCGGGATATGCTGCTTTGATTCCTGTAGTTTTCGGCGGAACCTCAGTTCCTCCCGGTACACATCCCAATATTGCAGGTGCTGCTTCGGCTAATTTTGATTATATCAGTTGGTTGACTAATGGTACGGATGATCAGTTGGGCACACCGGGCTTCCAGCCGGTAGCAGGAAGCTGTTTAGGTACTCCGATAGTAATAAATTTAGTTACAACGACATCACAGACATGCGGAGTATCCAATGGTTCCATAGAAGTGACCTTTAGTGGCGGTACCGCTCCTTATGGTATTTCCTGGACGGGACCTTCCAATGGCAATGCAAGCGGCATTACATCACCATATACTATCAGTAGTTTAGCTGCAGGCACCTATAGTTTTACTATCACAGATGCTAACAGCTCAACTGTTACAGGCAATGGTACGGTAAATCTTCTGCCGGTGACCAACATTACCCAGTCATTGTATTATGCCACCATTCAGGCAGCTATCGATGCAGCCACAGCAGGCGATGTGATAGAAATTTGTAGCGGAACCTATACAGAAAACGCAATAGTTAATAAGTCATTGACAATAGATGGCGCGGGTTCAACATGCGGGGGAGTAGTTATAGAAGGAGGAGGAAGTCTTGCGTATGGATTTAGGATACCGGCCGGAGTTGAGAATGTGACGATCCGTGATATCACGATACAGAATACAGTGGGAACAGGTGGAGGTATTGATGCCTATTACGGTAATGATGGATTGGTATTGCAGAGATTGTGTCTGATAAATACCAGTGGGTTAGGAGCTATCAAGCTGCAGGGCCCTGTTGATAATGTTACTATAGATAATTGTGAAGTAAGTGGATCCGGAGTAAATGGAAGAGGTATTGTAATATGGGATGGATTGAAAACAAATATAACGATAACCAATAACTATGTACATGATATAGGCGGATGTTGTGGTATAGAATTGCAGGATGGCAATGCATCAGCAGTTACTATGACCGGGAACACGGTAGAGCGTTCAGGAGACAGTGGTATGTCAGCAGTGGGACTCAATGGCAGTGTGGGAACTAATTCCATGTCAAATAACACCATAACAGACTGTGGACGCTTTGGTATAGAAGTGAAGAATCCGGATGGTAGTACGACAGTAGATGGCAACACGGTAAGCCTCACTACTGCATTTTCTACATTGAAGCCATCAGAATTGCGTGACATTGCAGGCATTGCGGTTATTCGAAGAAGTGTGACAGCAGGTAATGTGGATCTTCCGAATGGAGTAACCGTGACAAATAACAATGTCTCAGGTTACATTCAGGACAATGGTTCTTCCAACAGTGAAGGATTTGGTATTGTAATAGAGGGTGTCAACCATACAGTCAACGGAAATACCCTGACCAATAACGATATTGGTGTACAGTTCCAGGCTGGTCATTTACCACTGCCACCGGCGGATGGGGACCAGTCAAATCTGACTGATCAGTATTTTGGCAGGGGTAATACACAGAACACCTGTGCCAATACAATGGGCACCAATACATTTTCAGGGAATGGAACAAATACACGAAATGTAGGAGTAGGAGCCGGTCTTGTCACGAACCTCAATACCAATAAGATGTTCTGCTCTATTCAGGCAGCGATCAATGATGCGACGACACTCAGTGGCCATGTAATTTCGGTAAGTGCGGGCACCTATGCTGAAAATATTGTGGTAACAAAAGAGTTGAGTATTCTAGGTCCTAATGCCGTTGTAGATGCATGTACAGGCACCAGAGTTCCTGAGGCTATAATTGTACCGGCAACAAATGCAGTGGCCAGTGGAGAAGTGTTCCACGTTGCAGCATCCAATGTAACTATAGCAGGATTCACAATCAGTGGAGATAATACATCATTGACAAGTGGTTTTCTAGGTACATCTGGTGCTGATTTGAATGCTGCAGAGGCAATTACAGTGTATGAAACTGGTATCAACAATCTTACGGTAAGAAATAATATAATTAAAGACCTATCATACAGTGGGGTCACATTATATGATTATCCGGTAGGTGTACCATCATCAGGCCATTTGATTGAAAATAACAAGATTAGCCATTTAGGTACTTATGATGCATTATCCGGAATAGATAAATGGGGTTTAGGCGTATTATTATACAATAATCAATATGCTCATGTTAAAAATAACTGTATAGAAGATGTAAGAGTAGGTATTCAGACAGGTAATTTCTGGCAAGCTAACCCGGGAGGATCAAACTTCCAGCTGATAGAGAATAACACGATACAAGCAAGAAGAAGAGGTATTTTCCATAACCTGTTTTATTCTTCTGCGTCACCATTTACAGTGAGAGACAATGCGATCACCGGATTGAATAACTCCAATGAGACGTTATGGGATGGTATCCTTGTTTCATCACAGGCAAATGCCGTTCAGATATTGAAGGACAATAATATTGATGGTACGGGTATTTCTACTCAAGCAACCATTGGTATCAATGTTTGGAATGACCAGGTAGCGCCTGAAATTGATGGAGGCAATATTAGTAATGTGAAGTTAGGTATTAACGTCAATAACTTTGAAGGCTATAATTCAAATGCCGGTAATACAGTTGCAGTTATTAAGAATGTAACGGTTACAACGACGACCATTGCCGGTATTAAAGTTCACGATAATCCTTCCAATACCAATGGAGCTACCGTGAATGCGAATATCGGTACAGGCAACACAATCAGTAATAGTCCGATAGGGATATGGATTGTTGGAAGCGATGCGACAGCAACCATTACACATAATAACTTTACATCGAATACAACGGATATACAGTCCGATGTGACAGCCGGTTCAGTAGTTGCCAACTATAACAATTTGTCAGGTTCAAGCTATGGTATTAATAACCTTTCGTCAAATACCCTGGATGGCAGGCATAACTATTGGAATGAAGGGGATGATTCAGGACCCGGCACGGTCGGAAGCGGCACGGGTGTACATGTAAGTACCAATGTGGAATTCTGTCCATGGCTGGATGATGCTGCCCCGGGTGGTGTAGATGTTAATGCTGCGGGAGGGTCGATTGCAGTGACCGATGCCAGTGGCAACACGATGAATGATGGTATAGTATGTAGTGGAGAAGAGATCAAGCTCGAGGTGATAAATGCACAGGCCGGTTCAACATATCTGTGGTCCACATCGGAGACAACAGCAGAAATAACGTTGCATCCGACATCCAGTACCACCTACAGTGTAACTGTTAGCTATGGAGGATGTCAGACTGTACTTAGTTACAATGTCACAGTCAACCCGAATCCGACCATCAATGTGCTCCAGCACGTCAACGTCGATTGTTATGGCAACGACAATGGTCTACTGGAGGTAGAGGGAGCATCGGGCTCTGCACCATATAGCTACAATTGGAGTAATATGGCAAATACAGCCCTGATTGACAACCTTGCGCCGGGCACATACACAGTAACAGTAACAGATGCTAATGGATGCGAAGCCAACAACAGCTACACCATTACACAGCCAGCAGCACCGCTTACCATCAATAGCTTCACAGTATCCAATGAGTCCGCTATCAATGCGGCAGACGGATCGATCACGGTCAACGCTTCGGGTGGTACACCGCCATATATGTATAGCAAGGATGGCGGGTCAACCTGGCAAGTGTCCAGCACGTTTGGCGGATTAAGTTTCGGTACATATCCGATGATGGTCAAGGATGCCAATGGATGTACTGACGGGCCTCAGAATGTGACGGTAACAGTGAATGGACAACTTCCGGATTTGACAGTTACAAGGTTTGCGGCGTCCTATGATTTCTTCGATGGCAATACCGTGAATGAGGTAATCAGGATCAGGAACAGAGGAGCCGGACCTACGTACGCACCGATTGAATTCACGATAAGTGAGCCGGATCTGTCGACCAATATGAGCATACTGGAAAACCTTAACCCTAGTGTGACTATTTTGGGTGTGCCATATACATTGGGTAATGCAAACTTTACAGTGGATAAGACATCCATACCGGGATTCTGGAAGTATACATCGATTAATACATTTGTACTCTTGCCGGGAGATTATGTGGATATAGGCTTAGACCACAGTCGGAGTGGTGGAATTTATGGATATTATAATTCCATAGTTACCATTACAACAGGCACTGGAGGAGGTGATACGGTTAATGGTAACAATATTGCTATCCTTAGAATGATTAAATTATAATTTCCCTAACAATAAAAGCTGAATAAAATGAAATCAATAGTTAAATTATTAATAGTAGGGTTATTGTTTTGGAACGTTAATTTGATGTTCGGACAATATTATCAATCAGACTTGCAGCTTGTTACGGTATCTCCGGTACCTCATCAGTTGCGAGTGTGCGAGAAGGGAATCTTTACAACACATATTCAATTGGCAGGTGGTTACCAGAATATAGGAGTTGGTCAGATTACGGTGCATATTACAGTCTCCAATCATATTTCTATGCCGGGAGTTGTCGTAGGGTATATTCCTGAGGATCATAATGGGAAGATTTTTGAAGTTGTTTCCGTGACCACAGCAGATAATAAGACCGAGGTTCTGTTGAAGAATACACAGGGCATTGGGGTATCATTACAAGGCTATGATATTGACTTGCCATTTGAGGCGGTCTCCACTACTGTAGCAGAAAAGGCCGGTATCGCTGCGAATGCGTATTACATATATAATGCCAATCATTATGATATTAATCCATTTAACAATGGAGCGAGTGCATTCCTTGATATCGATCCGATGCCGGCTTATGTGTTTGAGTTTAATGGCAATCCGGTGGTCGACGGAGACAGTCGTACAGTATGCGAGGGAGATGCTGTGGGGGTACGGGTGACCGGGACGCCGGGAGGTACGTTTACGATGACCCACAATGGTAATCCTAACGGTGGAGGCAATGTCAATGATCCGGTTTATAACTTTACGGCAGCCTTGTCAGATGCCGGTACCTATGTAGTCACTATAACCAGCCAGTATGGATGTGTTCAGACATTCACTTTCACCTTGAATGTCAATCCGTTGCCTTCTGCTCAAATGACGGTTAACGGGAATCCGGTATCGGATGGTGATTCGCAGACTGTGTGTGAAGGGACACCAATGACCATAGGTTATACCAATGCCAATGGCGAGAGTTTTGAGATGAAACACGGCCTGGTAGTTGTAGGTACAGGGACCTTGTCCGGGGCAAGTGGTACGCTTCATAGTTTCAATGCAAGTTTGAGTGATGCCGGAACATATACCTTAACCCTTACTCGTAATGGATGTCCGATTACGTACACCTATACACTAAATGTCAATCCGTTGCCTGTCGTCACCTTAGATCCAATCGGCCCATTCTGCGTGGACGGGCCTGTTGTAACACTGACACAGGGGTCTCCGGCAGGAGGAACATATTCGGGTACTGGTGTCAGTGGAGGAAGCTTTGATCCTGCACTTGCGGGAGTGGGCACACACACTATCACCTATACTTATACGGATGGTAATTCCTGTACTAATTCGGCGACATATAATGTAGTTGTCAATCCCATCCCTGTTGTAACCTTACCGGCTGCAGGACCTTATTGTGTTGATGCAGCAGCAGTTCAACTGAGTGGGACTCCGTCAGGAGGTGTTTATTCAGGTACGGGAGTCAGTATATCCGGATTGTTTGATCCTGCTGTGGCCGGTGTCGGAATGCATACCATCTCATATGCCTACACGGACGGGAATGGTTGTGATGACGTCAAATCGATTACCATCGAAGTGACGCCATTACCTGATGCAACAATAACGGCACAGTATGCAGTGTGGGAGAATACCAGTGGATATACGGCAACAGTGCCTGACGCCGGAGTAGGTGCGACATATTTGTGGACGATTTCAGGAGGGACAATATCATTGGGACAGGGGACTAACACAATAACCTATTTATCAGGTAGTGCCGGGACCTTAACCTTGGGCGTTACAGTAACCTATCCAAATACATGTGATGCTACATCCAGTACGAATGTCGTGGTATTGCCAATATGTGGATTTATAGATTTTAGTAATCCATTAGTTTTGGGATCTCCGGCAATCGGCCAATGGTTTGTTGATCGGTATGCGCCGGCTATTTTTGCATCACAGGCGACAGCACCTGATATGACTCCCAATACACTGCATCATGGTATAGCAGCTGCCGATGGGCAGGTGACAGCATTCTACAATACTCAAGGACGGCAGTATTATATGCCACCTTCTACCAATGAAATAGAAATAGATCTTTTCGTTCCATCCTCCTGGTCTTCTACAGGAAGAAGAATGGCCGGGATATGGGGAGTAGCCGTGGATGGATCTGATGTTATATCCGGATATCCAATCATAGAATTTACTTCTGATGGAGGTTCACCAAGATTCCGAGGGTACGAAGGTGATGGTTCCTGGGTCAATATGGGTTTGCCCGGCGGTTTTTCATATGATACCTGGGCAACACTTAGAATTCAGCTGGTTTCCGGTGGAGAGTTCCATTATTCGGTTATTGCGAGCAATGGAGCTACTTTGGAATATACAACACAATTGCACGGTGTTAATTCATCCGTTCGCTTCAAAAGTTTGATTCTGCAAGGGCATAATACTGCTCCACCGGGTGTGACATATGATATATACTGGAATACATTATCGACATCACCGGTTGAATTTGTCATGAACTTTAATAGTGCTCCTGTGTATCACACAGAAACGAGAGAGGCTTGTGAAGGTGAGACTGTGACTATTGAGCTTACCGGGCCTACTAATGACAATTATACATTGTCCTTCAATAATGGTGCACCGAGTTCAGGAACAGTGAATGACATGGGAACGACATTCACTGCCGCAGTAAGTAATTCGGGTACCTATAAGTACACTGTGACAAATGCAGCAGGTTGTAGCAAGGAGGAGTACTTTAATTTGATAGTACATCCTTTGCCTACTGCGACGATATCATACAGTCCGGCGGAGTTTTGTGCAACCGGCACGGCCACAGTCACGCAGACCGGTCAGGGAGGAGGAACCTATACAGCCACTCCTGCAGGCCTCACCATCAACAGTACTACGGGTGAGATTGATTTGGGAGCAAGTGTAGCCGGAACTTATACGGTTACATACTCATTTGCTGATGCCTATTGTAGCAATACCACGACGACTACTGTGACTATCAATCCTCAGCCTACCGTTTCCATTGTTGTGGATAATAATGTAAGTTGTAACGGGGGTAATGATGGGCAAGCGACAGCGACAGCTTCCAATGGCACACCTGCATACTCATACGTATGGAGCAATGGTAACCTGACTGCTACTGCAAGTGGACTTGCAGCAGGGACATATTCTGTTACAGCTACAGACGATAAAGGATGTACCGTAATAGGGAATGTTACAATTACCGAGCCAAATGTTCTGGATATAGTTAACTACATCATCATCAATGAATCCTGCAATGGGTGTAATAATGGTGGAATAACTGTAATGGCAACAGGTGGTACTCCTGCATATGAATACAGTATAGATGGCGGGGTGACCTGGCAGGCCTCAAATGTTTTCTCAGGACTTTCGGCAGGTAGTTATACCGTAATGGTGAGAGACGCCAATGGATGTCAGGCAGGACCGGAAACTGTTACGATCAACGTTGCAGGTTTGATACCGGACTTGACACCTGAGCATAAGGTATCAGTAACCGTATTACCTAATCCGGCTTCTACAAACGTAGTCGTCCAGATTAGGAATATCGGTAGTGGAGTTACTTCAGGGATATTCCAGTTTACCGTGTCGAAATATTCTTTACCAACCGGACTTACGATTACGCAACTGATTCAACCGTCAGTCATGATTGGTCCGTTTACATACAATTTGGATCATAACGATTTTGATGTACTTGATATGGGTTCAGTATTCTTGTTTACCTCCAAGCCTGGTGTTACGATACCTGCAGTGAGTGGAATAAAGAACCTTGGTTTTAATTTAGTGAGGTCAGGAGGGGCAACCGGATCATTTAATCTGAATACGAATATTTTGCCGAATGGAGGAGGAGAGGTGATTATAGACAACAATACCCGGACATCAGTGTTCTCGAAGATTTAATTGTTAAAAAATTAATTGAATTAAGATGAAGAATCTATTAATAATAATGTTATTGGTAATCTCCGGCAAGGTTTGTGAAGCTCAGATTACCGACTTGGCTATCAGTGATATATCAATTGTACCCGGGGCGATTTCCATAGGCAACAGCGGATATATGGACATAGCGATGTATAACGTGGGTGCGGTTATACCTGTTAAGGGAGTATTGCTGAATGTTACGGTATCCGATCATTTGAAGATTGGAGAGATGAGCCTGATGGATGACTATGGAGTTTGGGAGATAATCTATTCCAGCCATCAGCCGGGCTCGACAACCATGTATATCCAGAATACGAAGGGCAAGGTAGCAAGAGAGGCTAAATATCAAATCCGGGTTAAGTTTGAAGTGGCGAAGGAAAGTTGTACTGACTGTGTAGCCATAGTAGGGAACTTAGGGTTAGATGATGCGGCAGAACGGATATCTGAGACAGAGCCATCCAATAATGGAAAGGTGAGTTACTTTACTGCACACGGCTCATTGCCGATAACGCTTGGCAGGTTCAGCGCCGCAATCAATGATTGTTCTGATGTCAATATTGACTGGGAGACGAAGGGAGAAAATGATGTCGAACGTATTGAAGTGGAGAGATCCTATGATGGCATTTCATTTCTTTCAACGAAAGCAATAAAGGCAAAAGGGAAGAGGAAGGTGTCAAGTACTTATGCAGTGATGGACGAGACAGCAATACAGCGGGGTAAGGTATATTACAGGCTTAAAACAGTTGATAATAAGGGCGCAATTGCTTATTCTAAAGTTTTGGATGTGAATGTAGATTGTGACCAGAAACCTGAGATGAGGGTATATCCCAATCCGGCATATGGGCACACTACGGTAACATTCAAGGGAATCAGGAATATGCCTGGAATAGAGGTAGCATTGCTGAATGATCAGGGTAATATGGTCAGGACGCTTAAGATGGATCCATCGGGAGCGAATGTGGTCAATCTGGAGGCCTTGCCAAGTGGCGCTTACTTCATCAAGGTATTGGACGATAAAATCGATTTGAAATCGAAGTTCATTAAGGTGGATTGATAACCACCACCTTATGCTGTTGATCTGAATATGGAAGAAAAGGTAATGAAAAAGGCAATTTCTTTCATTTCTTCCATATTCATTTTGTGGATTAAAGATGAAATTATTCCGGGAAAGACGCGACTATCGAGAGTAATCAATTAAGCTGAGTAAGAATAAAAGGGAATTTGATTCTAACAATATCAAGACTCAACATGGAATAATTTTATTGAAGAGCTCAGAACAAATGCAAGGCCTCAGATAAAGATTAATTGATTGTCATGTATGGAGGAGTAGTATGTCAATAGACCTTATGAAGGAATCCTTAGTAAAATTAAATATGAAATTAAATTTCACTTTAAAATTATAATCTATGAAAAATTTATTTACAGTTATTTTTTATTTTCTTGTAGGATTACTTCCTTTAACACAAGTATATTCACAAGGGTGTAAAGTTTCTAACCTGGGATTTACCGATGTTCACGTAGACCCCTGGAATCTGATTGTAGGTCAAGAGGGTGAAATTGTTTTACCATTTAGCGCTATCGGCTGTGCCGGTGTGCCTCAATATGCTGTTCTTATTGAAGTGAGTGTAACTGATCAACTAGATTTGGGCAATTGTGTGCTGGTGAATGATTATGGTATATGGGAAACTATATATTATGAATATGCGAATAATGCTACTGCTATTTGGATTCAAAACACAAAAGGCTCACTGGACTACCAGATTAATCTTTTTGATTTGAAAATTCACTTTACTGCTGTCACTCCCACTAGTCCCAAAGGAACGATTGTGGCAAATGTAGGCTATCTTAATCCGTATTGTCTTGATTGGTATGAGACTAATCCAACTGATAATGGCGATTGGGATGAATTTGTTGTTTCTCTTCCAACCCCCATCAATCTGGGTCCATTCTCCGCCAATGTCAAGGATTGTAATAGTATTGAGATCAACTGGACTACTTATAGTGAGACGAATGTAGATAGGATTGAAGTGCAAAAATCTTATGACGGAAGGAATTTTGAGACTGTCACAGCACAGAAATCAAAAGGAAATGTTATAGTAAAAAGTAATTATTCTGTTGTGGACACCGCTCCATTGCAACCGGGAAAGGTATATTATCGTCTGAAAACTATAGATCTGGATGGAAGCATCAGCTATTCCCGCATTATCCCTGTCACGGTTAATTGTGGTCTTAAGAAGGATATAATAGTATATCCCAACCCAACTTATGGACCCACTTCGGTGCAGTTCAGTGGCTTCAAGGCAGGATCAGCTCTTAAGGTTGCTCTGATGAATGCCCAAGGTCAGGTCTTGAGAACTATGGCGTTGGATCCTGTCGAAAAGAACAGCCTGGATCTTTCAGATTATCCCGGGGGAGTCTATTTCCTCAAGGTGTTAGACGATCAGAGTACCCTAAGGGCGAAGATAATTAAGGTCAACTGATGATTTCTAATTTTCATTGTTGATTGTTTATTTTAGAGTGAAGCAAATTTAATGGAAAGGGTGCAGAGATGCACCCTTTTTATTTAGATTTCCATCGAAGCAATATAGTCTGTAAATTTTCAATAAATCGATCAATTTGTACGAAGACTATTTAAATATTAATTTAATTGCATATGTATAATATTTGTAATCAAATTTATGTATTGAAAACACATTCATTAATCATAGTTTTGCAGGTAATGAGGCGATTTCTGAAATAACTTTCCGGCTGCATTACATTGATGATGCGCAGAATGCACTAATCATGGAGCGTACCGATTGCAGGCAAAAAGATCATTTCTTGATTATCAATATTATAAATGAAATAAATGCGATTGAGATCATCTCAATAAAGTCACTCCACCCTTGACGGTCAACTTTTCTCCTGTTATTAAACGATATTCAATCAGGTAAATGAATACTCCGGGATTTACCTTGCTGCCATTGAATGTTCCATCCCAATAACCTGCCGGATCGCCGGCTAATAGATTGTTGCGGCTGAATACTACATTGCCCCATCTATCGTATATCGATATCCGGTCAATTGTGGTTACACCCGGTGCGAGGCTAAATTCAAGGAAATCGTTATGGCCATCGCCATTTGGAGAGAAAATATTGGGTACAAAGATCAGATCTTCACTTTGCACGATCACTAATTTTTCATCCTCTGATATGCACCCGCCTAAGGTCGTAACCTTGACTGTATATAAAGTCGAGACAAGGGGCGAGTCCTCGAATTCCATGCATCCGGAGCAGGAGGCAGTAACAGGGGACCACTGAATGGACCATATCCGATCCGGATCGATATGGAATATCGGATCGATAAGAATCTTTTCTCCCAGTTGAATGATGGTGTCATTGCCCAGATCGACATGGATAGGATCCCTGACACCCACCTTTACTGTATCACCAAAGAGGCAGCCATATTCGTCTTTAATTTCGATGAAATAGGATCCGGGACTCAGCTTATTGAAGTAATTATGATGTGTAAAGTAGTCACCATAAAGATTGGAGGTAATAGTACCCTGAGTTCCAATTCCTCCTTCAACAAAGATTTCTCCGTTATTGATGCCCTCACATTCGGCATCTTCAACCCGTACATCCAGGCTTTTTATAGGATTGGGCTTTTCTTGGATGAAGGATGTTTGTGTGGACGTGCAACCATTTATTGCATTAATGATTGTCAAGCTGTAATTACCAGGGTTGTGGATGCGGATGATACTATCAAGCGGGTTTGTAAGAATTTTGCCATCAGCGGTTGCCCATTGGTATAAGTATTTATCTCCGGTTTCAGGCTGATTGCCGTATAGTTCAATTTCTCTGTGTTCGCAAAGAATGGAGTCTCGGAATGTGATCAACACTGGCGGTGATAGGGTGTCGATCGGTATTTCAATCGAATCAGTAATAGTGCATCCGTAGTCGTTGCTGACCTGAACATAATACACTCCTGCCGCTGAAACAGTAGGATTCCTTTCTGATGAAGTAAACGAATCTGGTCCTGTCCATATTTGTTTCTCAATGATATCAGGGCTGCTGAGCTGTATAGGCACACTGGGAGAATAACAGGTGATGGTGTCGGATGATAGGGATACACCTGGGTATGGGGGACTGTCATCGACATAGACAGAAGCAACGTTGAGGCAACCATTGGCGCCGGTTACAAATATGAAATAAGTTCCGGTATCGACAGCATATACGTTTGGCTGATCTGAAAAGAAGGAGTTTGGCCCAAACCAGCCATATGTATTTCCGGGAGTTGTTGAAATCGCTCTCAGTAAGTAATTACTTGAATCACAGGAAAGGGAGCCATCGGATGCAATCAGGTCAGGGATACTATAATTAGTATCAACAGGGATCAAAGTATCAAAATAACATCCGTTGGCTCCTTTGATCCGCAAAGGGTATAAACCTACCTTGGCCACTGTAACTACCGTGTCTCTGACAATATTACCCTCGATATTCCATTCGAATGAAGTGCCGGCAGTAAGTGATGAAACCTTTAATGTAATCTTGGTGAAATTACAATTGATTTCACCACCTGTTGCAATAAAATCCGGTACCACCTTGTCAGTATGTACAATAAAGGTGTCTTCTACAACACAGCCGTTTGTGCTCTCTAAAGCAACCCGGTAATTGCCGGGTTCCGTAAGATAATAAACACTGTCATTGCCTACCATTTGTTGGTCTTTATACCATGAGGTGAAGATATTTTGATTGGCTGACGAGGCTATTATTTTCAATGAATCGTTCTTACAGTTGATAAAATATTCGGAGGCAACCAAAGATATAGGTTTGATGGTGTCGATAGCGATAAAAGCCGTATCGATGACAATACATTCATTCGTGTCCTGTACTTGAAGGATATAGTTGCCGGGAGCTTTGGCTATCATTATCTCGGATGTAAATTGATTACCAGACGGATCTAACCATAGGTATTGCGCATTAATGGCATTAGTAACCGGTATTATTGAGACAGGATTGTTTTTGCAGGTTATGGTATCATTATTAAGTTGTATGCTCGGTAGAATGTCAGTCAGTAAAACCAATGCTGAATCAACTGAAATGCAACCATTGGGAGAAGTGAGCTGTAGTTTGTAGAATCCCGAGATGGAAACAATAGGATTGTCCTGTGAAGATGAGAAGTTGGCTGGTCCGCTCCATTGGATTTTTCCATTCTGGATAGAAGTGGTGTAGGATAGGGTGAATGATTTGTCCTTACAAGTGAAACTACCACCATTGACCTTTAAGTCAGGCTTTACGGTATCGGAAACAACCTTAAAGGTAAGAAAGGCGGGGCATCCATTGGGCCCGGTCACCTTCAGACTATATTGGCCGAAAGTATTCGTTTGAGGTTTTGATTCGGTGTGGATTGTCCCATCGGGAAATGTCCATTCGATACTTGTTATTGGAGTGGAGGACGTCGCCGAAAGAGTAGTTGATGGCTTAGAGCAGGAAATATAATTCCCCGTGACTGAAATCACCGGCTTCACCGTATCCGGAGTGACATGCACAAAGGTATCTAACTTACATCCATAAAGATTTTCAATAAAGAGGTGGAAGGTATCCTCAGCAATGGTATTGAATTGATAAGTGTTTATTAAAGTATCGCCGGCAGGAGTTACCCAGTAAAATGAAGCATACGTTGGATCATTTGTCAGCTTTATTATAGCTTCATTGCGATTGCAGTTGATGCTATCCTGAGTAATGACGGCATCAGGCTTTTTGGTAATATCATGTATGATGAGCGATTTTTTGGTAAAACAACCGGTAGCCTTGTCAATGACCTTTACCCAATATTTACCCGAATTGGAAACCCATGGCGATGTATCATTAGATTGAAAGCCATTGGGGCCTGTCCACAGAATAGTTGTATTGGCCGGTTTGTTGACGTTGACCAACAATTGAACACTGTCCATTTGGCATGTAATGGTATCATCCTGAATTGTTATTTCCGGATTGTTCTTGTTGATATCGATGAATACGCTATCCTCCTTTGTGCACCCATTGAGAGCAGTAATGGTTACAAAATACCAGCCTGTTTCATAGACAAATGGCCTTGCATCCCCTGAAACATATTGTTTGGGTCCTGTCCATTGGAAGATAGAATTTGCCGGACTAAAGGTAGTATTGATTCTTAAACTGTCATTTTTACAACCAAAAGATGGTGAGTTCATACTAAGAGTAGGTTGGTCAAAGTCTGCTGAAACATTGACTGTTACGGTTGTAGTGCAATTGTTTAATGCTGTTGCAATACCTGTATATACCCCTCCGGTGTTGATTAGGGGGCTTAGATCATTCGAAGTGAATCCATTTGGACCTGTCCATGTAATGGAAAAATTGTTTAATGGAGTACTCACCGGTAGCCGGACTATTGGCGTAATGCAGTTGATAAAGGTATCTCTGGTAATTAATTGAGGGGTTTGTGTAAGGAAGTTGATTATAGTGCTGTCTTTTTTCTGGCATCCGTTTTGAGCTATGATGGTACAGTATATTTTGCCATTTTGATTAGTCGTTATTGACGGGCTTGACTGAGTGCTTCCATCCGGTAATTCCCAATGAAAACTAGTGATACTGTTTTGTGTCTGGATTCCTATTGTAATAGTATCTATCGAACAAGTTTTGGGTGGAATAACGAAGTTAAAAGCAGGAGCATTAAAATCACCCGACACGATTACGCTCTGTGTATTTTCACATCCATCAACCTTAGTTACAGTCACTGTATATATTCCGGGGGTTGATACAGTTGGTGTGGAGGAGGTTGAGGTAAAGCCACCCGGTCCAGACCAATGGTAACCTACATTAGGCGGAATAGTTGTGTTATTGAGTGGAGCGGTGGGCATGTTACAATCAAGGTGTACCGAAGGTATAGTAATCTTCGGGATGGAGATATCTGAAGAAACCGTAATCGAAATTGTATCCCGACATCCATCTTTCTCCAAGGCCAGGTAATAGGTCCCCGGCACAGTAACGATAAGGGAATCCAGATCGACTCCTCCTTGAATGTTCCCAAACGCATCATACCATTGATAGAATGTCAAAGGAGGTACTGATGAAGTCGGTCTGATGGTAGCTTTTTTATTGGTGCATGTTATTTCATTTGAAACAGCAAGGGATGTATTGAAAACGATGGGTAAGACAGTATAGGTTAGGGCTGAATCACAGCCTTGACTGTTGGAATAATGGTAGGTATAAATCCCGGGAGCTGTAATGGCTTGGTTGCCGATATATATCGGTCCATTGCCGCAAATATATTTTGTAAATAGTTTTTCCGGACTTTTGGGTTTAATTTTTACCGAAATACACGAGAGAGTCATGTCTCCACATAATGGAGGCAAGCCATTGTAGAACATATTTTTCCATGCAGATAGCAACTCTCCTGTTCCGGGAATGGGTAAGTATTGGTCATGGCCGCTGTCATAGACGATACCGCATATGGTAAAGTTGCCGGGAGGAAACATCCTTAAGTCCGGAATTGTCTGGACTGCAATGATCTGATCATCAGCTGAGGCGACCAGATAGCTATATGAAGTATTTCCACTATTGGGACCATTAGGATAATTTATCGTCAAAGAAGGCTTCAACTCATTGCTGCCTTCACAGGCAGTTATTTCAGAAATCTGAAATACTCCTGCGGATTTGTAACATGATGAGCATTGGATTCCTGTAGCGTCACAAAATTCGATGGAAAAGGAAATAAGCTCTCCTTCATCGAGCATCGATCCATCGGTAAACTCAACAATCCACAAGCCATTGACAGGTCCGGAGTTTATTTGACCCAGCTGATTTCCCGCAACCGGATAATAGGTACCTGTATAGCTGGTGCCGGCTTGCCAGTTTGAAGTATTGGACCAAATCGGAAAGATACCGATATCAGGGGCAGAAGGACTAGACTGAGGAACAAAATGAACATTCCAAAAGCTTCCGGTTGTATTGTAGCTGTTCCCAATATTGCCAACTAAGACAATGGCTTGTCCGCCTGGACTCAACAACCGGATACGAAGATCGCCTACGTGAGGATGCTTGAAGCTGATGTTGACACGACAAATGCCTTGTTGGGCACTACTTAAGTCATTGTTCAATGCGCCAGATACTTCAATAAAGTGTTGAGTTGTCGTAGCATCAGGAATTCTAAAGGTGTCGTTTATTCCACATTGCGCCATAAGTATATTGTAAAAAAATATATTTACAACACAGAGAATCAATCTTATATTAAGCCTTTTGAACGTCATAATCAAGGTAAAGGTCGCAAAATCAAATAAAGGTAAAAATTCTTTATTTAATATTATTATTGCCCTACATTTTTTTAATTAGTGTGAATTTGTGGGTGAGGCTAATTGTGTAAAGATAAGGTAAAATCTGATAGTAATTTATTTTCCGCAATAATCATTTAAAATTTGTTTCCTTTAACTTGATCAATGAGTTGAATCCCAAAATGGATAAAAATTATACCACTGCAAGGCATGATTACGTGCCATTTGCTCAAGTAAATGCACATAAGCATGTAGTAGTTCTTCCGACGTTTTCAGTCGATATGCCTTACTACAACTGAATTGATAATGGAATTTTCGGTCCTTGATGGCATATACAAAGACAGCAGGGGCTTTCAATCGTGTACCCAGGTAGAAAGGTCCTAACGGAAATTTCGCACCTTTGCCTAAAAATTCGGCTTCCAGTACTCGCATACCATCCATATATCTATCAGCATGCATACACACAAAGCCACCATTATCCAGGGCTTCCTTAATTTTGATCACGAATGAAATATCTTCTGAAATCGGAATGGTTGAAAATGATTTGCCAGTCGAATTTCTTTCAATCAAGCTTTTTATTTTTTTTTCTTCATTGTCCAGCAAGACAACATATATAGGCACCTTAATTCTGTGTAACAATTGGCTTGCAATCTCCCAGTTGCCCAGGTGGGCACCTAATAAAATAGCTCCCTTCCCTTCCTGAGCCAGTTGGTGGAGTTGTTGTTCGTTTTCGAAATCAAAAGACAATTCCTTGCCAACTTGTAAATATATCGCTAACTTATCGATCAAAGCCTGACCGAAAAGATTGAATGTGGCATACCTCCTGAGTATTGAATAAGGACGATTAAGCTTCAGTGTAGTATAGAATTCAATAAGTGCGTTATTGGCCTTTGCTGAGAAAAATAAGTAAAATATTGCTACTAAGCGCAGTAGTAAATAGGAGAAACCAAGCGGAAAATGCTTGATTGTCCATATAAAAATTGAGAAACCCAGAGAGTTTGCCTGGGATCTCCCGGTCCATTTTTCCGGCATAAATTATGGATTATCAGGCCTCTATTTTATGCTCCAGGCGTGAAAAAACGTAATTGTAAAAATCTTCGAAATTCTTTAATGATACAAAGTCCTCACCTGCCATCTTAAAACCAAAATGCTTTTCTATCAACACAACCAAATCAACGAAGTCAAGACTATCCAAACCAAGAGTGTCCTTGATGTTGGCTTCAGGGGTGATGACCGATTCCTCAACCTCGAATTCTTCTGCGAGAAATGAATTGATCCTCTCTATTAATTGTAATTTGTCCATGGGGCAAATATAAATAATAATTTATTTATTTCGCTTATGATTGGGTATCTGATGTAGGTCACAAATTTGCCAACCGGATACAAATAAATATTTGCAAGGGACAAACGCTGTATCGGACGGGTCTCGGCTGTCACCTGCAATTTAATCGGGTCATGAGCCGGAGGAAATTTAATTTTAGTCAGGTATTTTGGGTTATTCATTGTGGGAGTATTGTATAGAAATATAACCCGTCTTGATTAATTCAGCTTATTTCGCGAATAGGTTACAAATGATTAATATGTATAAAAAACATAATATCAAGTTGTTAATATCTAGCATCCTATAGCTTCCTTACTAGAAATGACTCAACTTGTCTTCCGGATAGATGAAAAGTACAATTTGTGAGATACAAAGGTTTATGCAAGCAACATCAGAATTTTCCTTAAAATTTGCAGGAAATCCTGGTGAGGTAGAATCGTTTTTTTTCATAATCTATACCGTATTTTTCGCAAAACAGCCCTGTTATTTGAATGAATCGGACACTTTTCTATAACATTTAGAAATGGAGAAATATGTATTAATATTTTCATTATTTAGATTAACATCGAAGACAAAGGCAATTTTTGGGGGACATTACTTATTTTTACGAGAAATTTTAAAAACAAGAATGGATGAGTGAGGAATTGGATATCAAAGTCATGCCTGTATTTTTTGAAAATGAAAAGATGACTGCATTGGAAGCTATTTCCGAAGCACAGCGGATTGCATTTGGTCCGGTTGTCTTCCAGGTGGTTAGACTTCTCAGAGATAAGGGAATTTTAAAGGTTCTCTATGATAACAGAGAGAATGGTGCAGACGAAGCAGAGATTTCCGCAACAACAGGTGTTTCAGAATATGGCGTCAGGGTACTGCTCGAATCAGGATTGGGGGCAGGCGTATGTCTGTTGAAAAATGGCAGATATTTTATTTCGAAGACCGGAACATTCATTTTGACGGATAAAATGACGCGGGTCAATTTGGATTTTGTACAAGATGTATGTTATAAGGCAATGTGGCATCTTGAAGAATCGATCGAGCAAGGTAAGCCGGCCGGACTCAAGGAGTTGGGGCCATGGGAGACCATCTATCAGGGCTTGAGTATCCTACCTGAACCGGCTCTTACTTCATGGTTTAACTTCGACCATTACTATTCCGATCAGGTTTTTGGGAAGATTATGCCGGTAATATTCATGGAATCGCCAAAACAAATATTCGATATTGGTGGCAATACCGGCAAATTTTCTGTAGCTTGCTGGGAATATGATCAAGATGTACAAATCACTATTTGCGACCTTCCGGTGCAACTGGCAAACGCTGAAAGATTTTTAGCGCAAAAGGGGTGCAATGACAGGATCAAGGGGCATGCTGTCAATGTGCTTGAGGATAATCTTCAATTTCCGGGCAAGGCGGATGTCATCATGATGAGTCAATTTTTGGATTGTTTTTCCAAGGAAGAGATAGTACATATACTTAAAGAGACAAAACAATGGTTGAATCCGGGTGGAAGCATTTTTATTCTGGAAACATATTGGGATCGTCAAAAATTTGAGATATCAGCTTTTTGCCTTCAACAGACCAGTGTTTATTTTACAGCCATTGCCAATGGCAACAGTAAGATGTACCATTCCCTGCAAATGAAAGAATGTATCGAAGCTGCAGGATTGACGGTTGATCTTGAAATGGACAACCTGGGCATTAGTCATACTCTTTTCAGATGTAAATTACAATAAAACAAGTAAAATGAAAATTGAGGAAACGGATGTTCTGATAATAGGTGCAGGCCCGGCAGGGAGTGTTGCAGCCGGAATACTTCACAACCACAATATAAGAGTTATCATGGTGGAAAAAGAAAAGTTTCCACGTTTTGTGATTGGTGAAAGTCTTTTACCAAGATGTATGGAAGCTTTTGAAGAGGCAGGATTTATGGATGATCTTAAGAGGCAAGGTTACCAGACTAAAAATGGCGCTCTATTTATAAGGGGTGATGATAAATGTGATTTTGATTTCAACACTCAGTTTACCCGAGGTTGGAACTGGACCTGGCAGGTACAAAGGGCTAAATTCGATTCATGCATGACAGAAAATCTTGTCAACAGAGGTGTGGATCTTCGATTTGAGCAGACTGTCAAGGCTATTGAATTTGAAGGAAGTGATTCTACCACAACTGTAGAGGGAAAGGAAGGAAATCAATATAAGATTAGGGCCAGATTTATCATTGATGCGAGTGGCTATGGGAGAGTCATACCTAAATTATTCAATTTAGATCGGCCTTCAGATCTCCCACCCAGAATGACTTTATTTGCACATGTCGATGATCCAAGGAGAGGTCAGTTTCAGGCAGCTGACAGGATACATGCGATAGTCCAGGAACCGCATACCTGGATCTGGTCAATTCCATTCTCAGATGGTACTACATCTGTAGGTTTTGTAAGTAATCCGGAATATTTTGAAGGTCTAAATGGCAGCCCTGAAGAGAATCTTCGTGCTCTTATAGCCCGGGAGCCATCTGTAAGCGCGCGTTTTCAAGGAAATAAATTTTTGTTCGAGCCCAGAATTCTTAAGGGTTGGAGTATCTCAACGGATAAGTTTTTTGGCGATGGCTTCGTACTTACTGGGAATGTGACAGAGTTTTTGGATCCGATATTTTCAAGTGGTGTGACACTTGCAGCTGCTTCTTCACAGCTTGCCGCCAATATTGTAGTCAGGAAATTCAGGGGAGAGCAGGTCGATTGGGCCGCCGACTACCTTGCGCCTATGCTTGAAGGCGTAGATGTATTCCGAACCTATGTTATGTCCTGGTATAATGGACGATTGCAGAAAATATTCTTTTCAAAGACTATTGACGAAACCATCAAGGCCCAATTGTGTAGTGTGTTGGCGGGTTATGTATGGGATTATTCCAATCCTTATGTCCGTAAACATAAAGAAAGGGTGGAAAGTCTTGCTGCCATGGTTGGTGGTGACTAAGATTCCGGTTATTTTTTGTGGATTTATCTGAGTATGCAAGGTTTGGGCATAGATTATGGCTATGTGAAGATATGCCTGTCTTTCAAAGGGGGGAGGTTGGAAAAACCGAAGTAGGTAGGAAAGTAATAACTTGAAAACCAGCTATCATTAGCTTTCCATGAGGTTGCCAAAATTAAAACGACTTGATTTGGGTAAGTTTTTGGGATGTAGTAATGATCATGCCCGATATCATTGCCATTGCGGCTATTAATCATCTACCTAGTTCAAGGGAAGGGCATTGGATCTCATTTCTTTTGTATTCGTGTCCTTCGTGTTCTGTTTGAGTTGTTGCCGAAAAAAACGAAGTAGGTAGGAAAGTAATAACTTGAAAACCAGCCATCATCAGCCTTTCATGAGGGTGTCAAAAATAAACCCAGATTACGCATTAGAAAAAGGGAAGTCAAAGTTTTGGGATTGATTCC
>ERZ761602.824-NODE-824-length-61960-cov-10.444504_pt1 | contig 61960 bp, 53 predicted proteins | sample MGYA00512165_ERZ761602 | MGnify/ENA primary metagenome ERZ761602 (study PRJEB28899, sample SAMN02445085) | bioreactor sludge metagenome | biome: EBPR sludge; isolation source: Thorneside wastewater treatment plant | place: Australia: Brisbane, Thorneside... | reverse complement strand
ATTCGGGTGTGGCCGGAGCTCATGCAGGCCTCGGCTCCGCGCGCGCGATCGCGGTCTCGCGCACCGGCAGGTTCACGAGGCCTGCCGCGACGCCGAGTGCCACGGCGATCCACCACACCGGAAGGTAGCTGCCGTAGGCGTCGAAGAGCAGGCCACCGAGCCAGACCCCGAGGAACGAGCCCACCTGATGGCTCAGGAACACGAAGCCGCCGAGCATGGAGAGGTAGTGCACGCCGAAGATCTGTGCGACGACGGCGTTCGTAGGGGGCACGGTGGACAGCCACAGCAGACCCATGACGGCGCTGAAGGCGTAGACGCTGACGGGCGTGAGCGGCACGGCCAGGAAGATCACGATGGCCACCGAGCGCGCCAAGTAGATCGCACTCAAGATGAAGCGTTTGGGCAGCCGCTGACCCAGGGCGCCCGCGGCGTAGGTGCCGAAGACGTTGAACAGGCCGATCAGCGCCAGCGCGGTCGTCGCCACCTGGGGCGAAAGGCCGTGGTCCTTGAGGTAGCTGGGCATGTGCACGCCGATGAACACGACCTGGAACCCGCACACGAAGTAGCCGGCCATCAGCAGTTGGAAGCTGCGGTAGCCGAAGGCCTCGCGCAGCGCCGCGCCGATGGTCTGCTGCGGTCTGGCCGTGCCTGACTCCAGGCCCGGCTCATGCAGCCCGCGAGCCAGCGGCAGGATCAGCAACGCCGCGACCGCCAGAGCGATCAAGGCGCCCTGCCACCCGAGGCCGCCCCAATGCCAGCTGCCGATGCCGGCGCCGTTGATCAGGGCGCTCTCGACCGGCACCATGAGGAACTGTCCGAACGATCCTGCCGCAGCCGCCACGCCCATCGCCCAGGAGCGACGGGCCGGGTCGACGTTGCGGCCGATGACCCCGTAGATCACCGAGTAGGTGGTGCCGGCCTGGGCCATGCCCAGCAGCACGCCGGCGGCCGCGGAGAAGGCCAGTGGCGTTGGCGCCATGGCCATCAACGCAAGGCCGAGTGCGTAGATCGTCCCGCAGCCGACCAGGACGCGATAGGCTCCGAAACGGTCGGCGAGCATGCCCATGAACAGGCCGGCCACGCCCCACACGAGGTTCTGCACGGCCATGGCGAAGGCGAAGACCTCGCGTGTCCAGCCGCGCTCCATCGTGATCGGCTGCAGCCACAGGCCGAACCCGTGGCGGATGCCCATCGACAAGGTGACGATCGCGGCGCCGCACAGCAGCACCTGGCGCATCGACAGCCGGCGCACCGAGGCGGGATTCGCAGGATTCATCGCCGCATTGTCCGTCGACTTGTGCCGGGCGCGCCGGCGCGACTACAGTGCGGCCGCGCGTGCCGCGAACCGGGGCGACCTGACCCTGGGGCTCGGCAGGCCCGGCAAGGAGTGGCGCAATGAAGGTCCTGGTGCTCGGCAGTGGTGTCATCGGCACGAGCATCGCGTACGAGCTCGCGCGTGACGGCCACGAGGTTGACGTGGTCGACCGGCAGAGCGGACCCGCGCTCGAGACGAGCTTCGCCAACGCCGGGGAGGTCTCGCCGGGTTATTCGGCGCCCTGGGCAGGTCCCGGCGTGCCGCTGAAGGCGATCCGCTGGATGCTGATGCAGCACAGTCCGCTGGTGATCTGGCCGCTGCTCGATCCGGCCATGTGGCGCTGGGGCCTGTCGATGCTGGCCAACTGCACCGCGCGTGCCTACGCCCTGAACAAGAGCCGCATGGTGCCGATCGCCGAGTACAGCCGCGACCGGCTCCGACTCCTGCGCCAGGAGACCGGCATTCGCTACGACGAGCGCACGCTGGGCACGCTGCAGCTCTTCCGCACGCAGAAGCAGCTCGACGGCATCGGCGGCGACGTCGAGGTGCTGAAGCAGTACGGCGTGCCCTTCGAGGTGCTCGACCGGCCCGGCTTCTGTCGCGTCGAGCCGGCCCTCGCCCGCACGCAGGACAAGTTCGTCGGCGCGCTGCGCCTGCCCGGCGACGAGACCGGCGACTGCCATGTCTTCACGACCCGCCTGGCCGAGCTGGCACGTGCGCTGGGCGTGCGCTTCCGCTTCGACACGCGCATCGAGGCGCTGCAGGCCGGGGGGGGGGCCGTCACTGGCGTCTTCACCGATGCCGGACTGATGCGGGCAGACCGGATCGTGCTCGCGCTGGGAAGTTATTCGGCCCCGATGCTGGCGCCGGTCGGGTTGCGCATCCCGGTCTACCCGGTCAAGGGCTATTCGATCACGGTGCCGGTCGCCGATCCGTCGGCGGCCCCGGAGTCGACGATCATGGACGAGACGCACAAGGTCGCGGTGACGCGGCTCGGCGACCGCATCCGCGTCGGGGGCACCGCCGAACTCGCGGGCTACAGCCTCACGCTGCGCGAGGCCCGCCGAGGGACCCTCGAGCACGTGCTGACGGATCTCTTCCCCAAGGGGGGAGACCTGTCGAAGGCTACCTTCTGGTGCGGTCTGCGCCCGATGACGCCCGACGGGACGCCGATCATCGGGCCGACCCCTCTGGACAACCTGCTCCTGGCCACCGGCCACGGGACCCTGGGCTGGACGATGGCCGCGGGAACCGCGCGTGTGGTCGCCGACCTGATCGCGGGCCGCGAGCCGGCCATCGACGCCCGCGTGCTCGGCATGTCCCGCTACCGCTCATAGGCCGCAGGGCCGTCGGCGCCGGGCCGGCGCGCGCCTGGGACGAGGGTCCAGCCCGCCCGCGTCGGCCCCGCGGACGCCGTCCCTAGAATGCCGCGCCATGGCAAGCAACCCTGGAAAGAGCACGGGCGACCGCAAGTCGGCCCCTGGCAGTTACGGCGAGTCCTCCATCCGCGTGCTCAAGGGCCTGGAACCGGTCAAGCAGCGGCCGGGCATGTACACGCGGACCGACAACCCGCTGCATGTCGTACAGGAGGTCGTCGACAACGCCGCCGACGAGGCGCTGGCCGGCTTCGGTAAGCGCATCGGGATCACGCTGCATGCCGACGGGTCGGTCAGCGTGGAGGACGAGGGCCGCGGCATTCCCTTCGGCCTGCATCCCGAGGAGCGGGTGCCCGTGGTCGAGATCGTCTTCACCCGGCTGCACGCAGGGGGCAAGTTCGACAAGGGCTCTGGCGGCGCGTACAGCTTCAGCGGCGGCCTGCACGGCGTCGGGGTCAGCGTGACGAACGCGCTGGCCCGCCGGCTGCAGGTCACGGTCGCGCGCGACGGGCAGGTCGCCGACATCGCGTTCGCCGGCGGCGACGTCGTCGAGCCGCTCGTGGTGCGCGCGCGCGCTCCCGGCGATCGACGCCAGGGCACGACGGTGCGCGTCTGGCCGGACCCGCAGTACTTCGAGAGCGTCGAGCTGCCGCGCAGCGAGCTCGTCCACCTGCTGCGCAGCAAGGCGGTCCTGATGCCCGGCGTCACGGTGACGTTGAGCGTCGAGAAGTCGGGACAGAAGGACGCCGAGACCCAGACGTGGCTGTACCGGGGTGGGTTGCGCGACTACCTGCTGCAGGGTCTTGCGGCCGAGCCGCTGATCCCGCTCTTCGAGGGCGAGCAGTACGCCAGCGGCAGCGAGGCCGACAACGTCGCCGAGGGTGAGGGTGCCGCCTGGTGCGTGGCCTTCACCGACGACGGGCCGACGCTGCGCGAGAGCTACGTGAACCTGATCCCGACGGTGGCCGGCGGCACGCACGAGTCGGGGCTGAAGGACGGCCTGTTCACCGCCGTCAAGGGCTTCATCGAGCTGCATTCGCTGCAGCCCAAGGGCGTCAAGCTGATGCCCGAGGACGTCTTCTCGCGCACGAGTTTCGTGCTCTCCGCCAAGGTGCTGGACCCGCAGTTCCAGGGGCAGACCAAGGAGCGGCTGAACAGCCGCGACGCGCTTCGGCTGGTCTCGGGCTATGTGCGGCCGGCGCTGGAACTGTGGCTGAACCAGCACGTCGAGCACGGGCGCAAGCTGGCCGACCTGGTGATCCGCCAGGCGCAGACGCGCCAGCGCGCGAGCCAGAAGGTCGAGAAGCGCAAGGGCTCGGGCGTGGCCGTCCTGCCGGGCAAGCTGACCGACTGCGAGAGCCGCGACACGAGTTTCAACGAGGTCTTCCTCGTCGAAGGCGACTCCGCCGGCGGCAGCGCGAAGATGGGCCGGGACAAGGAGACCCAGGCCATCCTGCCCTTGCGCGGCAAGGTCCTCAACACGTGGGAGGTCGAACGCGACCGCCTGTTCGCCAACACAGAGATCCACGACATCGCCGTGGCGATCGGCGTCGATCCGCACGGACCCCGGGACGAGCCGGACTTCGGCGGCCTGCGCTACGGCAAGGTGTGCATCCTCAGCGATGCCGACGTCGACGGCTCGCACATCCAGGTGCTGCTGCTGACGCTGTTCCTTCGCCACTTTCCGAAGCTGATCGAGCGCGGGCACGTGTATGTCGCTCGACCCCCGCTGTTCCGGGTCGACGCGCCTGCGCGGGGACGCAAGCCGGCCGCGAAGATCTACGCGCTCGACGAGGGCGAGCTCCAGGCGACGCTGGACAAGCTGCGCAAGGAAGGCGTGCGGGAGGGCAGCTGGGCGATCAGCCGCTTCAAGGGCCTGGGGGAGATGAGTGCCGAGCAGCTGTGGGAGACCACGCTGAACCCCGAGACGCGCCGGCTGCTGCAGGTGAGCTTCGGTGCCGCGGGCATGGCCGCCGACGAGCAGAGCCTGACCCGACTGATGGGAAAGGGCGAGGCCGCGGCGAGACGCGAACTGATGGAGCTGCATGGCGACACCGTCGAGGTCGACATCTGAGCGCCGGGTGCCGAGCCGGAGACCTGAGATTTGACGACTGCCAACCCGCCCTCGCCGTCGCTGTACGGTGCCTACTTCGGGCTGAGGAACGAGCCGTTCTCGATCGCGCCGGACCCGCGTTACCTCTACATGAGCGAGCGCCATCGCGAAGCACTGGCGCACCTGCTCTACGGTGTCCGCGGGGGTGGCGGCATCGTGCTGCTGACCGGAGAGATCGGCGCGGGCAAGACCACCGTCTGCCGCTGCTTCCTCGAGCAGGTGCCGCCGGATGTCGATGTCGCCTACATCTTCAACCCGCGACAGACGGTGGAGGAATTGCTCGAGTCGATCTGCGAGGACTTTCGCGTGCAGCTGCCCCCGCGCGCTGCGCGCAGCGGCACGAAACCGCTGGTCGACGCGCTGAACCGCCACCTGCTGGAGCGGCATGCGCTCGGGCGCAGCAGCGTGCTGATCATCGATGAAGCGCAAAACCTCGACGGCGACGTGCTCGAGCAGTTGCGCCTCCTGACCAACCTCGAGACCTCGCAGCGCAAGCTGCTGCAGATCGTGCTGATCGGGCAGCCCGAACTGCGCGACATCCTCGAGCGAGCCTCGCTCGAGCAGTTCGCCCAGCGTGTCGTGGCGCGCTACCACCTGGGCGCGCTCGGCCCTCAGGAGACCGCGCGCTACATCCGTCACCGGCTGGAGGTCTCCGGGATCGCCTCGGCCCAGCCCTTCGGTGCGGCTGCCGTGGCACTGATCCACGACATTAGCGGCGGCATTCCGCGTCGCATCAATCTCCTGTGCGACCGGGCGCTGCTGGGCGCGTACGCGAACGACCGCGCGACCGTCGACACCACGATCGTCGAGCGTGCGGCCACGGAGGTCTTCGGCAGGCCTCCGCCCAGCGTCGAACGTCGCCTGCGCCGGCACGAGCTGCGGCACACCGTCGTGCTCGTGGCGGCGGGTCTGCTGCTCGGCCTGGCCATGGCCGTCATGGCCGTGTGGTGGAACCTGCGGGCGGGAGTCGCCGGGCCCAGTGCCGCACGCGATGCGTCAGCGCCGGCGGCTGCCGCCGGCGCCGTGCCGCGCTGAGCCCACGCCGAACGGGGAATCGACCATGTCCTACATCCTCGATGCCCTGCGCCGCGCCGATGCCGAGCGCGAACGCGAGCGGCAGGCCGCACCGGGCCTGCATGCCCAGCCTGCGCGGGCGACGCCGACCCCGGACGCTGGCGATCGGCAGGTGTCGGCCCTGCACGCCCGCTCGCTGCGCGTCGGGCTGGCGGTCGCGCTGATCGCGGCCGTGGCCGTGGCCGTTGCGGGCTGGTGGTGGGCCGCTGCCCCGCGCGACCGAGGTCCTGCGACCGTGCAGCCGCTGGATCGAGCCTCGCGCCAGCCGGCTGCGGCACCCCCCCAAGGGCACGTCCCCGAACAGGCGACGGCTGGCGCGCCGGGCGTCGGCGTCGCGGCCGGCGCCGCAGCACCGGCGCCGGCGGGAGGCGACGGACCGCCAGCCGACACGCCGCGCCAGGTGCCCTTGCCGGCGATCCTGCCGGATCCGCCACGAGTCCCGACGGACCCGAAGAGCGAGCGCGCAGCGCCGATCCGACCGCAGTTGCCGTCCGCGTCACGGCCTTCCGTGACGCCGGCCCCCGCGACACGGGTGCCGGCCGCCAGCCCGGGTCCGCCCGCACGTCTGACCGTGCTGCGCGAGTTGCCCGAGAGCTCGCGTCGTGCGTTGCCGCCGCTGGCGGTCGCCGGCTCGATGTACTCGTCCGAGCCGGCCGCCCGGATGCTCGTGCTCGACGGCCAGGTCGTGCGCGAGGGCCAGCAGCTGCAACCCGGGCTCGCCGTCGAGACGATCGGCCCGAAGTCGGCCATCCTGAGCTGGCGGGGACAGCGCTTCGAGCTGCCGTTCTGAATCACGTTCCTTGACTTGGGCGGCCGGTCCGACCGCCGGAGCACGATCCAACGACCATGTCAGACCTCTTCGATCCCCCCGCCGTGCCGCAAGCGCCGCCCGGCGACCGTGTGCCGCTGGCCGACTTCGCCGAGCGGGCTTATCTCGAGTACGCGCTCAGCGTCGTCAAGGGGCGCGCGCTGCCCGATGTCTGCGACGGCCAGAAGCCCGTGCAGCGCCGCATCCTCTACTCGATGCAGCGCATGGGTCTGGGATTCGGCGCGTCCGGCGCGCCCAAGCCGGTGAAGAGTGCGCGTGTCGTCGGCGACGTGCTCGGCCGTTATCACCCGCACGGTGACACGGCTGCGTACGATGCGCTGGTGCGCATGGCGCAGGATTTCAGCCAGCGCTATCCGCTGATCGACGGCCAGGGCAACTTCGGCAGCCGCGATGGCGACGGTGCCGCGGCGATGCGCTACACCGAGGCCCGCCTCGCGCCGATCGCGCGCCTGCTGCTCGACGAGATCGACGAGGGCACGGTCGACTTCCAGGCGAACTACGACGGCTCGACCGAGGAGCCGCGGCAGCTGCCCGCGCGACTGCCGTTCGTGCTCCTCAACGGCGCGAGCGGCATCGCCGTGGGCCTGGCTACCGAGATCCCGAGCCACAACCTGCGCGAGGTCGCAGCCGCGGCCGTGGCCTTGATCCGCGACGACAAGCTGTCCGACGACGACCTCCTGGCCTGCCTGCCGGCGCCCGACTTCCCCGGGGGCGGCCAGATCATCAGCTCGCCCGCCGAGATCCGGGCGGCCTACACCAGCGGGCGCGGCAGCCTGAAGGTGCGCGCGCGATGGACCGTCGAGGACCTCGCGCGAGGCCAGTGGCAGATCGTCGTCACCGAACTGCCCCCGGGCACCAGCGCTCAGCGCGTGCTCGAGGAGATCGAGGAGCTGACCAACCCGAAGGTGAAGGCCGGCAAGAAGGCGCTCTCGAGCGACCAGGTCCAGCTGAAGACGACCCTGCTCGGCGTGCTCGACGCGGTCCGCGACGAATCGGGCAAGGACGCGCCCGTGCGCCTGGTCTTCGAACCTCGAAGTCGCACGATCGACCAGCAGGAGCTCGTCAACGTCCTGCTCGCGCACACGAGCCTGGAGACTTCGGCCCCGGTGAACCTGACGCTGGTCGGGCTCGACGGCCGTCCGGTGCAGAAGAACCTGCGCCAGATGCTGCTGGAGTGGACGGCGTTCCGCCAGGCCACGGTGCAACGGCGCACGCGGCATCGACTCGACAAGGTGCTCGACCGCATCCACGTGCTCGAGGGACGGCAGCTCGTCCTGCTGAACATCGACGAGGTGATCCGCCTCATCCGGGAGTCCGACGAGCCCAAGGCGGCGCTGGTTGCGCGCTTTTCGCTGAGCGACCGGCAGGCCGAGGACATCCTCGAGATCCGCTTGCGCCAGCTGGCGAGGCTGGAAGCGATCCGCATCGAGCAGGAGCTCGCGACGCTGCGCAGCGAGCGACAGAAGCTCGAGGAGATCCTCGGAAGCCCGGCCGCGCTGAGACGCGCGGTGATCCGCGAGATCGAGGCCGATGCGAAGGCTCATGGCGACAACCGGCGCACGCTCGTCGAACAGGCCAGCCGGGCCGTGGCCGAGGTCAAGGTGGTCGACGAGCCGGTCACCGTGGTGGTCAGCGTCAAGGGCTGGGTCCGCGCGCTGAAAGGGCACGAGGTCGATGCGGCGACGCTGCAGTTCAAGCCGGGCGACGCGCTGTACGGCGTCTTCCCGTGCCGCAGCATCGACACGCTGGTCGTGCTCGGCAGCAACGGGCGGGCTTACAGCACGGCTGTGGCGGGATTGCCGGGCGGGCGCGGCGACGGTGCGCCGGTCACGACACTCGTCGACCTCGAGGCCGGCACCCAGCTCGCCCACTTCTTCGCCGGTGACGCGCAGACGGTGCTCCTGCTCGCGAACACCGGTGGCTTCGGACTGCTGGCCCGGGCCGGCGACCTGCACGGTCGCAACAAGGGCGGCAAGGCCTTTCTCGACCTCGAGTCCGGCGAGCGGCTGCTGCCCCCGGCGCCCGTGGCGGCGGGGCATGGCTCGGTGGCCTGCCTGGCCCTGGACGGACGTCTGCTGTGCTTCCCGCTGGACGAGCTGAAGCTGCAGCCGAAGGGCGGGCGAGGCCTGACGCTGATGGCTGTCGACGCGAAGGCGCCGCTGGTGTCGGTGGCGACCTTCGCCGACAACCTGCGAATCACCGGACAGGGCCGCGGCGGCAAGCCGAAGGACGAGATCGTGCGCGGCGCAGCTCTCGCGCCGTACGCCGGGCGGCGTGCCCGCAAGGGCCACCGCATCGACGGCTTCGTGCGCCCGATGCGCGTCCTCGGGTGAGAGCTGGCGGGCGGGGGCGCGCCGCAATCGTCTCGTCCCGTGACGCGGCGCGCGATCATCACGCGGCCGGCGCCACGCAACGGACGCCGCGTGGTCTGCGTCGGCGCCGGTCCCTCGTCGCCCGAGGAGCTGGCGCGGATCAACGCGGGCTTGCGCCGAATCCGGGCACGCGGTCGAACAGGCCGCCGAGTGCACGACCTGTCAATTGCCGCGTGATCGCGCTCTTGACCACCAGATTGAACGGCGGCAGGTTCTCGGCGGCCGCGAGGAGGGCGCGCCGCGCGATCTTGGCCGGGCCATGCTCGTCGGTGAACAGCTTGACGATCGCGTTCGTGCCGAGGTAGGTCGGCAGCGTCGTGCGCCGGTGTTCGTCACCATAGCGCGCCAGCACGTCGGCACGCCCGATGTCCTGGGACTCGGCGCGAGCGGACGCGAGGGCTCGCGTCAGCACCTCGACGCCGTACAGGCCGAAGTTGTAGCCATGCGCGGTGACCGGGTGCATGCCGACGGCGGCGTCCCCGACCAAGGCGAATCGCGCACAGGTGAAGCGGTGTGCGTAGACGCCGACCAGCGGGTAGTGGTGACGCCTGCCGGCCGGCTGCAGCCGGCCCAGCGAGATCGGCGCCTGGGCCTGGACGCGCGCGGTGAACTCGGCGTCGGACAGTGCCAGCCAGTCCGGCGCGCGATTGCTGTCGACCGTGATCACGGCCGAACACTGGCGCTCGTTCATCGGCAGCATGGCCAGCGTGTTGCCGTAGCGGAAGCACTCCCAGGCAATGCCGTGCGACTCGTGCTCGTGCGTGACGCGGCCGACGACGACGCTGCGCGCGAAGTCGTGGACCGAGGCGCCGATGCCGGCCATCCGGCGCACCGACGAGAACCGGCTGTCCGCGGCGACGACCAGCGGCGCGGCGAAGCTGCGGCCGTCGGCCAGCGTGACGCGGCCCTCGTCGGCGCGCAGCGCCAGTGCCGTCACCTGCGCACCGAAGATCACCTCGAACGTCGCGCGTTCGCGCACCGCCTCCCAGGCGGCACGCCGGATCAGCCAGTTGGGGACCAGCCAGCCCAGCGCCTCGAGGCCGGTGCCCAGAGAGGTGAAGTGAAGCGCCGAGGCCCTGGCGTCACCGTCGACGACGCGGGCCTCGCGCAGCGGGGCGATCTCGTCGGCCGGCAGCCGATCCCACAATCCGAGCCGCTCCATGATGGCTCGCGAGCGGTGCGTCAGCGCGATGTCCCGGCCGTCCTCGGCCGGCGCCTCGACGGCAGCCCGTGGCGACTGCTCCAGCACCAGCGGGCGAAGACCGGAATCGGCCAGCGAGGCGGCGAGCGCCAGGCCGGCCGGGCCGGCCCCGACGATCACCACATCGGGGCGGGCGGGTTCGGTGGCTTGCGTCATGCGGGCATCATAGGGCTGCCGCGACCGAACGGCGCTTCGGCGCCGTGGCGACCCCGGCGCGCTCCTGGCATCGCTCAGCGTTCGCGACGGATCTGGCTCAGCAGGGCGAGCACGGCCAGCGCGCCGAGCATCGCGAAGGTCGCGAGGCTCCAGAACTCGTACGGCACGCCGAACAACGTGGCGGCAGCCTCGGCGCAAGACGCGCGTGCCGAGAAGATCTCGGGCCACAGCCCGTCCAGGCCCGTGAAGGAGATGATGCGATCGGCCAGCGTCAGGTTGCACGAGGCTGAACTCGAGGCGACGACGTGCTGCCAGAGGGCCGCCGCCACGCCGCTGGCCGCGAGCAGGTCCATGGCCAGAGCCGCGGCCATCACGCCGGCGCGCCGACGCCAGACGACGCCGAGCAGCGCGACGAGCGCGATCGCCAGGAAGATGATCCGCTGCAGGATGCACCAGGGACAGGGCTGCATGTCGAAGACGTGCTGCGTCACCAGCGCCGCCCCGACGGCCGCCAGGCAGACCCCGACGGACAGCGCGAAGATGCGCGTCGGGTTGCTGAACAGGGTGGTCACTCGACTTCGGCGATCAACTCGATCTCGACGCACGCCCCGAGGGGAATCTGCGCCACGCCGAACGCGCTGCGAGCGTGGGAACCCGCCTCGGTGCCGAAGACTTGCACGAGCAGTTCCGAGCAGCCGTTGGTCACCAGGTGCTGCTCGGTGAAGCTCGCCGTGCTGTTGACCAGGCTCATGACCTTGACGATGCGACGCACGCGGGACAGGTCGCCGAGGGCCGCCTGCAGGGTGCCGAGCAAGTCGATCGCGACGGCGCGCGCCGCCGCCTTCCCCTCGTCGGTGTTCATCGTCAGGCCCAGCTGGCCGACCCAGGGCTTGCCCTCCCGCCTGGCGATGTGGCCGGACAGGAACAGCAGCGCGCCCGTGCGCACGAAGGGTACGTAGGCAGCGGCCGGCACGGAGACCGGGGGCAACTGGATGCCGAGGTCGGCGAGGCGTTGGGCAATGCTCATCGGGTGACCCCTCGGGGGGGTTCGTGCGGTGGAGTCGATGCTCGCGGCACGAATCCTACACTGGGCCGATGGCCTGCGGCACCGTCGGTCCCTGGCAGCTTGCCTCGCTGGCTGCGGCCTGGCTGATCGGCACCGCGCTGCAGTTGCAGCGCGGCGAAGCCGCGCCGAGTGCCGAGGCCGCTGGCGTTCTGCTGTGCGGCGCCTTGTCGATCGGCCTCGCCGCGGCCCTCGGCGTCCCGGGCGATCGACCCGCCCGGTGCGCCTGGCCGATCCGCGGGCTGCTGCTGGCAGGTGTTGCCATGGTCGCGTTCGGCCTGACGGACTGGCGCGCGGGGATGCGGCTGGCCGAGGAGTTGCCGGCGGAACTCGAAGGGCGCGATCTCACGCTGACCGGCACCGTCGTCGGCCTGCCACGCCTGGGTGGCTGGGGCACGCAGTTCGAGTTCGATGTCGAGTCGGCCCGGCTCGGCGACCGGGACGTGCGCGTACCGGCCCGCGTCAGCCTTGCCTGGAGCGCCGGCTGGGACGGTGAGGTGTTGCTGGCGGCTGCCGCGCGCCCGCTCGTCGCCGGCGACCGCTGGCAGCTGCCGGTACGGCTGAAGCGCCCGCACGGGCTGCGCAATCCGCACGGCTTCGATCTCGAGTTGTGGCTGTTCGAGCGCGGGCTGCGTGCCACGGGCAGCGTGCGCCCAGGGGGGCGATGGCTGGGCAGCGCGGCATCCCGGCCGCTCGATCGTCTGCGGCAACGGCTGCGCGACGCGGTCCTGCAGCGGGTCGATCAACCGCAGGCGGCCGGCGTGCTCGCGGCGCTGGCGGTCGGCGACCAGGCCGCGATCGACCGTGACGACTGGGAGGTCTTTCGCGTCACCGGCGTGGCCCACCTGATGAGCATCAGCGGGCTGCACGTCACCATGTTCGCCTGGTTGGCCGCCGCCGTGGCAGCGCGGCTGTGGCGCCGGCTTCCGCGTGCGGTGCTGGCGTGGCCGGCGCCGGACGCCGCGCGCTGGTGCGGGCTCGGCTTGGCCTTCGGCTATGCGCTCCTGGCGGGCTGGGGTGTGCCGGCGCAGCGGACGGTGCTGATGATCGCCGTCGTGACCGGCCTGCGCTCGCTCGGCTGGCGCTGGCCATGGCCTCTGGTGTGGCTGAGCTCCGGCACGGCGGTCGTGGCGCTCGACCCCTGGGCCCTGCTGCAGCCCGGGTTCTGGTTGTCGTTCGTCGCGGTCGGACTGCTGATGGCATCCGATCCGGCACGAGCGCAGGGCGGCACGGCCGGGTGGCGAGGCATCGCCGCCGACGGGCTGCGAACGCAGGCGGTCGCGACCGTCGGCCTGGCGCCGTTGACGCTGGTGTTCTTCCAGCAGGTCTCGGTTGTCGGCGCACTGGCAAACCTGATCGCCGTGCCCTGGGTCACGCTCGTGGTGACCCCTCTGGCGTTGGCTGGCGCGCTGGTCCCCCCGCTGTGGCAACTCGGGGCCTGGGCCGTCGAGGCGCTGATGGCCGTGCTGGCGGCAGGTGCCGGCCTGCCCTGGGCGCAGTGGACCGCGCGGGCGGCGCCCGCCTGGGCGATCGCAGCCGGCGTGCTCGGCGGGATCCTGCTTGTGCTGCCAGTGCCCTGGCGGCTGCGCGGGCTGGGCCTTCCGCTGATCTTGCCTCTGCTGGCGCCGTCACCGTCGTGGCCCGCGCCCGGCGAGGTGGAGATCGTCGCCGCCGACGTCGGCCAGGGAACGGCAGTGCTCGTGCGCACGCGCCAGCACCTGTTGCTGTACGACGCCGGCCCGCGGTACTCGCCGGTGTCGGACGCCGCGGGGCGTGTGCTGCTGCCGTTGCTGCGGGCCCGTGGCGAACACCAGGTCGACCGCCTCGTCCTCAGTCATCGCGATGCCGACCACACCGGCGGCGCGCAGGGACTGCTCCAGGGTGTCCGTGTGCAGGCGAGCCTGAGCTCGCTGGAGGACGGCCACCCGTTGCTCGCCCGTTTGCCCGGCCACGAACGCTGCGAGGCCGGACAGCACTGGGTCTGGGACGAGGTGCGCTTCGAGGTGCTGCATCCGCTGCGCGCCGACTACGGCCGTGGCCTGCAGCCGAATGGCCTGAGCTGTGTCATCCGTATCAGCGACCGCCACGGCCCGCTGCTGTTGCTGACCGGCGACATCGGGCTCGAGCAGGAGCAGGAGCTCGTGGCGCGCAGCGGCCCGCGGGCACTGGCAGCGCGCGTCCTGCTGCTTCCGCACCACGGCAGTCGCAGTTCATCGGGCGAGGCCCTGCTGCAGGCCGTCGGGCCCGAGCGGGCCATCGCGCAGCTGGCCTACCGCAACCGTTTCGGCCACCCGGCGCCGGAGGTCGTCGAGCGTCTTCGCCGGCTGGGCATCACGCTGGTGCGCAGCGACGCCTGCGGCGCCTGGCACGGCCGCAGCGGCACCCTGGGGCCGAAACCCGCGACCGGCGTGGCGGCGGCTGCGGATCCGGGCCTGGCACCGCCCGGCGCCGAGCCGCATTGCGAGCGCGAACGCCGCCGGCGCTACTGGCATCATCCGGGACTGCGCTGAGGCGACTGCTTCGCGTCGACCCGCGATGGTGGCCCGGAGCTTGCATCGTCCGGCAAGGTCCGCCCGGCCGGCGGCCGGCGGCCGGTGGCCCGCGCTGCCCGGCCGTTGCGGCCCGCCTCAAGAGGAGATGCCCTTGTCCATCCACGTCGCGCTGCACCACGTCACGCGCTACCGCTACGACCGCCGGGTCGGCCTGTCACCGCAGGTGATCCGGCTCCGTCCCGCGCCCCACAGCCGCACGCCGATCGTCAGCTACTCGCTTCGCGTCGAGCCGGCCCAGCACTTCATCAACTGGCAGCAGGATCCGTTCGCCAATCACCTGGCGCGCCTCGTCTTCCCGGACAGGACGACCGAGTTCACCGTCACGGTCGACCTCGTGGCCGAAATGGCGGTCTACAACCCGTTCGACTTCTTCCTCGAGCCCTCCGCCGAGAACTTCCCGTTCGCCTACGAGCCCGAACTCGCGCACGACCTCGCTCCGTACCTGGCCAAGGAGCCGGCGATGCCGCGCTTCCAGGCCCTGCTGGACAGCATCCCGCGCGAGCCGCGACGCACGATCGACTTCCTCGTGGAGTTGAACCGCCGGCTGCAGCGCGAGATCGCGTACCTGATCCGCATGGAGCCGGGCGTGCAGGCGCCCGAGCTCACCCTCGCAAAGGCCTCGGGCTCGTGCCGCGACACCGGCTGGCTGCTGGTGCAGCTGCTGCGCCACCTGGGCCTGGCGGCCCGGTTCGTCTCCGGCTACCTGATCCAGCTCAAGCCCGACGTCAAGGCGATCGACGGCCCGAGCGGCGCCGAGGCCGACTTCACGGATCTTCACGCCTGGTGCGAGGTCTACCTGCCGGGCGCCGGGTGGATCGGACTCGACCCGACCTCCGGCCTGCTGGCCGGAGAGGGCCACATCCCGGTCGCCTGCACGCCCGAGCCGTCCACGGCGGCGCCGGTCAGCGGGGCGGTCGATCCTTGCGAGGTGTCGTTCGACCACGAGATGCACGTCACGCGCATCCTCGAGTCGCCGCGCGTGACCAAGCCCTACACCGAGGAGCAGTGGCGAGCGATCGACGCGCTGGGCCGAACGGTGGATGAGGAGCTTGCGAGCCAGGACGTGCGGCTGACCATGGGCGGTGAGCCGACGTTCGTCTCCGTCGACGATCGCGACGGTGCGGAGTGGAACACGGACGCGCTCGGCCCGACGAAGCGGGGTCTGGCCAGCGACCTGACGATGCGGCTGATGCAGCGTTATGGCCGGGGCGGGTTCCTCCACTTCGGCCAGGGCAAGTGGTACCCAGGCGAGCAATTGCCGCGCTGGGCGCTCTCGATCGCCTGGCGCGCCGACGGGCAGCCTTGCTGGCACGATCCCTCGCTGTTCGCCGACGAGCGTCACGAGCACCGCTACACCGTCGACGACGCGCGGCGCTTCATCGAGTCGCTGACACGCCGCCTGGGCCTGTCGACCCGCTACGTCATGCCCGGCTACGAGGACACGTGGTACTACCTCTGGCGCGAGCGCCGGCTGCCGGTCAACGTCGATCCGTTCGACAGCCGGCTCGACGACGAACTCGAACGGGCCCGGCTGCGACGCGTCTTCACGCAGGGCCTGGACTCGCCGGTCGGCTATCTCCTGCCCCTGCAGCGCGAGTGGCGGGCTCCGCAGGCCGGCCCCCGCTGGGTCAGCGGCCCGTGGTTCCTGCGCGACGAGCGGCTGTACCTGTTCCCGGGCGACTCCCCGATGGGCTACCGGCTGCCACTGGACTCGCTGCCGTGGGCCAGCGCCACGGACCGTCCGCTGCACATCGAGCAGGACCCCTTCGCAGCCCGACACCCGCTGCCGCCGTCCGCGGCGCTCAGGCAGCAGCCCTTCGGCTACGACGCGCACCGCGACGGCGGCGGATTTGCCGAGGGCGGTGCGGTTTCCCTGCCCAGGGGCGCGGACAGCGCCCCGCCAGCCTTGGCCGGGAACCACGAAGGGGATGCTGCTCGGGTCGAGGGGGGGCCGGGCTCGGCTGCCGGCGACGCCGAGGCGGCGCCACACGCCCCGCTGCAACCGCAGCCCCGGGGGTTCGCGAGCGTGCCGCAACGTGGCGAGTCCGCGGGCTGGATCACACGCACCGCGCTGTGCGTCGAGGTCCGCGACCCACAGCGCGCCAATGGCCCGAAGGCCGAGATGGAGCAGGGCGGCAGGAGCGGCGTGCTCTACGTCTTCATGCCGCCGCTGGTGCACCTGGAGGACTACCTCGAGTTGCTCGGTGCTGTGGAGTCCACGGCTGCCGAACTCGGCGTGGCGGTGGTGCTGGAAGGCTATCCGCCGCCACGGGATCCCCGGCTCAAGCTGCTGCAGGTGACGCCCGACCCGGGCGTCATCGAAGTCAACATCCACCCGGCGCACGACTGGGCCGAGCTGGTCGACCACGCCGAGTTCCTCTACGAGGCGGCGCGCCTGTCGCGCCTGTCGACCGAGAAGTTCATGCTCGATGGCCGGCACACGGGCACCGGTGGCGGCAACCACGTGGTCCTCGGAGGCGCGACGCCTGGCGACAGCCCGTTCCTGCGCAGGCCCGACCTCCTGGCGAGCCTGCTGGCCTTCTGGCACAACCACCCGTCGCTCAGCTACCTGTTCAGCGGCTTGTTCATCGGCCCGACGAGCCAGGCACCGCGTATCGACGAGGCGCGGGACGACCAGGTCTACGAGCTCGAGATCGCGCTGGCCGAGATCGAGCGTCAGCTCGCGATCCGCGCCCCAGGGGAGGCGCTGCCGCCCTGGATCGTCGACCGCTCGCTGCGCAACCTGCTGATCGACGTGACCGGCAACACGCACCGCGCCGAGTTCTGCATCGACAAGCTGTATTCGCCCGACGGGCCGGCCGGGCGCCTGGGCCTGCTCGAACTGCGGGCCTTCGAGATGCCCCCGCATGCGCGGATGAGCATCGTGCAGCAGCTGCTGCTGCGTGCGCTGGTCGCGTGGTTCTGGCGCGAGCCCTACCGCGGCGGCTCGTCGACGCGGCTGACACGCTGGGGCACCGCCCTGCACGACCGCTTCCTGCTGCCCACCTTCGTGCAGCTGGACTTCGACGACGTGCTGACCGAGCTGGCCCGGGCCGGCTTTGTCTTCGACCCGCATTGGTTCGCGCCTCACCTCGAGTTCCGCTTCCCGTTGATCGGGGAGATCGCGACACGGGGCATCGGCCTCACGCTGCGCACGGCACTGGAGCCCTGGCACGTGATGGGCGAGGAGGGTGCGGCCGGCAGCACCGTGCGCTACGTCGACTCGTCGCTCGAGCGGCTGGAGCTCAAGGTCAGCGGGCTGAACGACAACCGGCATGTCATCACCGTCAACGGCGAGGCAGCGCCGTTGCAGCCCACGGGTCGCGCCGGCGAGTTCGTCTGCGGCGTTCGCTACCGCGCCTGGCAGCCGCCCTCGGCGCTGCACCCGACGATCGGTTCGCACGCGCCGCTCACCTTCGACATCGTCGACGGCTGGCTCAGGCGTTCGATCGGCGGCTGCCGCTATCACGTGGCGCACCCCGGCGGGCGCAACTACGAGACCTTCCCGGTCAATGCGTACGAGGCGGAGAGCCGGCGTCTCGCGCGCTTCTTCCGCTTCGGCCACACGCCCGGGGCGCTCGAGCTTCGGCCGGCCAGGCCGAGCCGCGAGTTCCCGTTCACGCTGGACTTGCGCACGGCCCGGCGCTGAAAGGGGCGGCAAACGGGACCGCCACCGTCGGCGCAGCCTTCACAATCCGCGTGATGAATCCGCCGAAGCTCGGAGAACCGCGACGCGAGGCCGCGCAGCCATCCCCCGGTGCGTCCACGGCAGACCTGCTGCTGCACCGGGCACGGCCGGCCGACGCCGGCGCGTACGACGAGTTGCGCGACGCGCAGGGGTGCCTGCGACCGGCCTGGGCACGGCTGGCGGCCCTGATGCCGCCAGCCGCGCAGGGGCTCGACGCCGCCGCGACGCTCGACCGTCGCCTCGCGCAGGTGGCCGAGCGCATCCGGCAGGATGGTGTCACGCACAATGTGTTCGGCGAGTCGGGCGTCGCGACTCGACCCTGGTCGCTGGAGCTGTTGCCGATGATCATCGGCGCCGACGACTGGGGCTGCATCGAGCGCGGCATCCTGCAACGTGCCGACCTGCTGCAACGCCTGATGGCCGACGTGTACGGCGAGCAGCGGGTGCTGCAGGAGGGCCTGTTGCCCCCGGCGCTGGTCATGCGCCATCCCGGCTACCTGCGGCCTCTGCACGGCGTCGCGCCGCCGGGCGGGCAGTGGCTGGTGATCGTGGCCTTCGACCTTGCGCGCACCGTCGACGGACAGTGGTGGGTGATGGCCCAGCGCACCCAGGCGCCGTCGGGCCTGGGCTATGCGATGCACAACCGCCTGGTGATCTCCCGGCAGTTCCCGGAGGCCTTCCGCGAGATGAGGGTCCAGCACCTCGCCGCGGGATTCCGGCGGTTGCTCGACACGCTGGAGGCAGGGGCCCGCGCGATCGCCGGTGGCGCGCCGCGCATCGTGCTGCTGACGCCGGGCTCGTACAGCGAGACGCACTTCGAGCAGGCCTGGCTCGCGCGCTACCTCGGGCTGCCGCTGGTCGTGGGGGGCGATCTGACGGTTCTCGGGGACGGCCTGTTCCTGAAGACGGTCGAGGGCCTGCAGCCGGTGCACGGCGTGCTGCGCCGGGTCGACGACGACTTCTGCGATCCGCTGGAACTGCGACCGGACTCCGCACTCGGCGTGCCCGGGCTGCTGCAGGTGGCGCGGGCCGGGAGGGTCGTGATGGCCAATGCGCTGGGCAGTGCGTTCCTGGAGTCGCCGGCGCTGATGGGCTTCCTGCCGGGAATCGCACAGCGGCTGCTCGGGGCATCGCTGCTCATGCCCTCGGTGCCCAGCTGGTGGTGTGGCGAGCCCGCGGCCTGGGCCGACGTTCGCCGGCAGATCGACGGCAAGCTGCTGCGCAACGCCTTCCCGATCGGCAGTCGCACCTCGCAGGTGCACGCGTACTCGGAGGCCTTGGTCGAGGGCGATCCGGACGCCTGGACGCTGCAGGCCCAGGTGCGCCTGTCGCGCGCACCGATCTGGAGCCAGGGCGCGCTGCATCAACGCCCTGCCTTGGTGCGTGTGTACGCGATCGCCGATGCCCGCGGTGGCTGGCACGTGCTGCCCGGAGCGATGACGCGCGTCGCGCCGCGCGACGATGCGAGCCTGTCGATGCAGCGGGGCGGCTCGAGCCTCGACACCTGGGTGCTCACCGACGGTGTCGTCGACACCTATTCGATGCTCCCGCGCCGGCTGAGCCCGGCGGACGTCGCGCAGCGACGCCCGGCCGTCAGCAGCCGCACCGGCGAGAACCTGTTCTGGATGGGGCGCTACACCGAGCGCACCGAGCAACTGGTGCGCCTGGCGCGCGTCGTGCTGCAGTTCGTGGGTGCCGACCAGGATGCCAGCGTCGCGGCCCGCCAGGCCTTGTCTGCGCTGGCCGTGCAGTCCGGCCTCGCGCCGGCCGGCGTGCCGACGCTCGTGCAGTCCGAGCACCTGTTCCTGCGGGCGATGCTCGCGTCGCTGACGGACGCGTCGGGGGCCTGGAGCATCGCGTTCAACCTCCAGGCGCTGGCACGCACGGCCCATGCGCTGCGCGAGCGGCTGTCGGTCGAGCAGTGGGGCCTGATCCGCCAGATGCGCGCCGACTTCCCGAGCGCCTTCGATCCCCGGGACGGGCGCGTGCCGCCGCTGCAGGCCGTCCAGCCTGCGCTCGACCGCCTCGCCCTGCAGCTGGCCGCCGTCACCGGTGCACAGACCGACCGCATGACGCGCGACCACGGCTGGCGGCTGCTCACGGTCGGTCGGTTGCTCGAGCGGCTCATCGGGCTGACGGCCCGGCTCGAGCGCTTCGCCGCGACGCAGGCTCTCACGGAGCCGGCCGGTGTCGAGGTGCTGCTCGAGCTCTTCGACAGCGTGATCACCTTCCGTTCCCGCTACCAGCGACACGACGATCTGCTCGCGCTGATCGACCTGCTCGTGCTCGACAACGCCGAGCCGCGTGCGCTCGCCGGCGTCCTGCGAAGGCTGCGTACCGAGCTGCGCAAGCTGCCGGGGGATGACGCGTGGCACGCCCAGCTGCTCGCCCGGCTGCCGGCCGAAGGATCCGGCTTCGAGGGCGCGGCGCTGGCGGCGGCCGACGATGCCGTGCTCGCGCAGGCGCTGCGCGAGCATGCCTCGAGGCTGCGTGGCGCAGCCCTGGCGCTGGCCGAGCAGATCGGCCACCGCTACTTCACGCTCCCGGCCGGTGCCGACCAGGCCCATCGTGTCTGAGCTCGAGGGTTCCGTGGCGGACGGCCATCCCGGCGGCTCGGGTGGCCTCCGGTCGCACGGCGTCGGCGTGACCCCGCAAGCTCCCGCCGGCGAGCCGGATCTCCTCCTCGAGGTCGTCCACGACACGACCTACCGCTACGCCCAGCCGGTCGCGCAGTCGCACCACATCGCCTACCTGAGACCCGCCAGCGACGCCGCCCAGGTGTTGCAGGACTTCAGTCTCGTCGTGCAGCCCGAGCCGGCGTCCTGGCGCGACGGCGTGGACAGCTTCGGCAATGCCAGCCTGCACTTTGCGCTGACGAAGCCCCACCGGGAACTGCAAGTGCGCGCCTTCAGCCGCGTGCGAACACGGCCACGGTTCGTGCTGCTCGACGCGGCGGCGTCCCCCGCCTGGGAGGCCGTCCGCGACCGCCTGCGCTATGTCGCGCGCGCTCCGTTCGACGCGGCGGTCGAGTTCGTGCAGCCGTCACCCTATGTGCCGCGGCTGGACGTGCTGCGCGCCTACGCGCGCGAGGCGTTCATGCCCGGACGTCCGCTGGCGCAAGCCGCGATCGACCTGATGCGCTGCGTGCACGGCGACTTCGCGTACCGCAGCGACAGCACCCAGGTCGACACGCCCCTGGCGCAGGCCTTCGAGCAGCGCGCGGGCGTCTGCCAGGACTTCGCCCATGTGATGATCGGCGCCTGCCGGATGCTCGGCCTCGCAGCGCGCTACGTCAGCGGCTACCTGCTGACCTGCAGTGCGGACGGCGTCCAGCCTCTGGTGGGCGCGGATGCATCGCACGCCTGGGTCCAGGTCTACGCTCCGGGTACACCGGGGCTTCCGGCCGACGGCTGGCTGGACCTCGACCCGACCAATGATCGCATCCCCGGCGCCGAGCATGTGCGGCTGGCCGTGGGGCGCGACTATGGCGACGTGACGCCGCTGCGCGGCGTCATCCGCGGCGGGGGCCAGCACACGCTCGCGGTGGCCGTGACGACGCGGCGCTTGCCCGCCGACGCGTCGGCGGGCCCGGTTGTTGCTTAGCGATAGCGAGAGACGGGACGGGATATGCAGCACCCCTTCGACGAGATGCACGACGCCGCGCGTGGCGTGCGGCCGCACTATGCAGCCTATGCGCGTTGGCTGGCCGAGCAGCCGCCGGACGCGATGCGTGCGCGCCGCGAGGAGGCCGAGGTCATCTTCCGGCGCGTCGGCATCACCTTCGCGGTCTACGGCGCCAAGGACGAGGACGGCGCCGGTACCGAGCGGCTGATCCCCTTCGACCTCATCCCGCGCGTCATCCCTGGGGACGAGTGGGACCGCCTGGAACGCGGTCTTGTCCAGCGTGTCACCGCGCTGAACCGGTTCATCGGCGACGTGTACCACGACCGGGAGATCCTGAAGGCTGGCCTGGTGCCCTCGGAGGCCGTCCTGCGCAACAGCCAGTACCGGCCCGAGATGCAGGGCGTCCCCGTTCCGGGAGGCGTCTATTCGCACATCGCCGGCATCGACATCGTCCGGGCCGGCCATGCGGACGGCAGCGGCACCTACTACGTGCTCGAGGACAACCTGCGGGTCCCCAGCGGCGTGAGCTACATGCTCGAGAACCGCAAGATGATGATGCGGCTGTTCCCGGACTTGTTCGTCCGCAACCGCGTCGCGCCGGTCGCCCACTACCCGGACCTGCTGCTCGAGACCCTGCGCGCCGTCGCGCCGGCCGGCGTCAACGAGCCGGCGGTGGTCGTGCTGACGCCCGGCATGTACAACAGCGCGTACTTCGAGCACGCCTTCCTCGCCCAGCAGATGGGGATCGAGCTCGTCGAGGGGCAGGACCTGTTCGTGCGCGACGGCTTCGTCTACATGCGCACGACGCAGGGGCCTAAGCGTGTCGACGTGATCTACCGCCGTGTCGACGACGACTTCCTCGACCCGAGCGCCTTCCGACCCGACAGCACCCTCGGCTGCGCCGGCCTGCTGGACGTGTACCGGAACGGGAACATCACGCTGTGCAACGCGATCGGCACCGGGATCGCCGACGACAAGAGCATCTACCCGTACGTGCCGCGGATGATCGAGTTCTACCTGGGCGAGAAGCCGATCCTGGAGAACGTGCCGACCTGGCTGTGCCGCGAGGCCGATGACCTGCGTTACGTGCTGGACCACCTGTCCGAGCTGGTCGTCAAGGAAGTGCATGGCGCGGGCGGCTACGGCATGCTGGTGGGCCCGGCGGCCACGCGGGCCGAGATCGAGGCCTTCCGCGCGGCGCTGCTGGCCAACCCGGCCAACTACATCGCGCAGCCCACGCTCAGCCTGTCGACCTGCCCGACCTACGTCGAGCAGGGGGTCGCCCCGCGGCACATCGACCTGCGGCCGTTCGTGCTGTCGGGCCGCGAGGTGCAGATGGTGCCGGGCGGCCTGACCCGCGTCGCGCTGAAGGAAGGATCGCTGGTCGTCAACTCGTCGCAGGGCGGCGGGACCAAGGACACCTGGGTACTCGAGTCGTAATCCCACGGAGACCCTCGCCGATGCTGTCACGCACCGCAGACCACCTGTTCTGGATGGCACGCTACATGGAGCGTGCGGAGAACACCGCGCGCATGCTCGACGTGAACTACCAGACCTCGCTGCTGCCGCAGTCGGCCGACATGGCCGAGCAGGGCTGGCGGGGCTTGCTGAGCATCAGCGAGCTCAGCAGTCTGTTCGGGCAGCGCGGCCAACCCGTCGACGCACGCCACGTGATGGACTTCATGGTGCGCGACGAGGGCAATCTGTCCAGCATCTGGAGCTGCCTGCGCGCCGCACGCGAGAACGCCCGGGCCGTGCGCGGCACTCTGACCACCGAGGTCTGGGAGACGCAGAACCAGACGTGGCTGGAATTCAACCGTCTGCTGAAGGACGGTGCCTTCGAGCGCGACCCCGGGGCCTTCTTCGAGTGGGTCAAGTTCCGCTCGCACCTCAGCCGCGGGGTGACCGTCGGCACGATGCTGATGGACGAGGCACTGCATTTCATCCGCATCGGGACCTTCCTCGAACGGGCCGACAACACCGCGCGCCTGCTCGACGTCAAGTTCCACGCACTGACCGGCGGGGAGTACTTCGGCCCCGGCGGCAACGGCAAGGAGAGCCACGAGGTCGACTTCTACCACTGGAGCTCGATCCTGCGCTCGGTCTCCGGGTTCGAGGTCTACCGCAAGGTCTACCGCAACGTGATCCAGCCGGAGAAGGTGGCCGAGCTGCTGATCCTGCGGCCGGACATGCCGCGATCGCTGGCGGCGTCGATGAACGAGGTCGTCGCCAATCTCCAGCTCGTCGCGAACCAGCACAGTGCCGAGACGCTTCGACGCGCCGGGCGCCTGCAGAGCGACCTGCGCTACGGCCGCATCGACGAGATCCTGATGACCGGACTCCACGCGTACCTGAGCCAGTTCCTCGACCGCGTCAGTGACCTCGGCGTGGGCATCGGGCGCGACTTCCTCGTGCCCTTGGCCGCCTGAGCATCACGAACCGCGGGCTGCCGGGCCGGGGTTGCGCGTGCAGGGCCGCGCCTGCGGTTCGGAAGCGCCACGCTCCACGCCCGGGGGGCCGCTGACCCGGGCCTGGCGGGCCGAGGCACCGTCGCGATCAGTGGCTGGCGATCAGCGCGCGCGACGCGGCCACGTGCGGGGGCAGGGCGATCGTCAGGACGGTCTCGTGGAAGCGGCGCTGCCGGCCGAGCAGCACGAGGAACAGCGGGATCAGCGCGCACAGCTGCACCAGCGGCCCCGGCTGGAGTCGCAGGCGCGGCACGAGACCCGCGATCGTGAAGTCGGCCATCAGCGGCCGGCGGCTGCCGGTGATCCACGAGGCGACGACCTTCGATGCTTCGGGGCCGACCGTCGGCCACGCGGGTTGCCGTGCCGGGTCGGGCAGCGCGGGCGGTGCGGCCGCCGCGTCGATCTCGTGGAGCCGCTCACCGGCCGGGGCGGGGTCGATCACCGCCAGCCCCTCGATGATCGTGGCCGCCTCGATCAGCGGATCCGGTTCGACGCGGAGGACGGCCGGCCACGCTGCCGCGGCGAAACTCGGCTGCATCCGGGCCACGCCGGGTCCTTCGGCCGTGACGAGTACCGCTGCCAGCAGCATGCCGGACACGCCGCCGATCAGGACCATGGCCGATCTCGCCCTGCGGGTTGCCGTTGCATTCACCGAATTATCCCGGCCCGCGCCCGGGCCGCCGCCCCGCAACTGGTGGGTCGACGCCGGGCGTGGGGTGTGTCCGGCCATGGCCGCCGCGGGCGCGCAAGACAAGAAGCCGCCCGCAGGCGGCTTCCCTTGGCGATGCGACCGGCGGCCAGCGGCCTGCCCGTCGCGCATCAGCCACGCAGGCTGCTGGCGCCTGCCGTCAGTTCGGCTTCACGTAGTCGCTGACGGCCACCCAGCGGCCATTCTGGATCTGCGACAGGCGCGAGAGGTTGCTGCCCAGGCGCTTCTGGGGTCCGAAGGTGAATTCGGCGCTGCCGAACATGTCGGGCGGCACGACCATCGTGTCCATCGCCTTGATGAAGCTGTCGGTCGTCAGGTTGCCGCCGGCCTTCGTCGCGGCGCGGATGAACAGGTCGATGATCGAGTAGCCGTAGACCGAGAAGACGGTCGGGTCCTCGTTGAACTTGGTCTTGTACTTGTTCGCCCAGAACGAGACCTCGCGCGAGGTGGAGTCGAGGTACGGGTGCTGGACGGTCATCGCCGAGTACAGGCCGTTCATCGCCGGGCCGCCGAGCTTGTGGATCAGGTCGGTGTAGGAGGCACTCGTCCCGAGGAAGGTCGGGTTGAAGCCGGTCTTGCGGCTCTCGCCGATCGTGCCGATCGTCTCGCGGATGATCGTGCCGAGGATGACGAAGTCGCAGCCGGCCGACTTCATCCGTGCGACCTGGCTCGAGAAGTCCGTCGCGCCCCGCTTGTAGGTGGTCTTCTCCGCGAGTTCGACGTTGATCGTCTTCAGGCCCGCCTCGGCCCCCCGCATGACCTCCAGTCCGAACTCGTCGTCCTGGTAGATCGTGCAGGCCTTCTTCGCGTTCTTCTCCTTGAACAGCTTCGGGGCGACCATGCGCATCTGGTCGTAGTAGGTGGCCGCGAAGCTGTACTTCAGGCGGTGGAAGGGCTCGTACATCTCGCGTGCGGCGGTGACGGGCAGGAAGTTGATGACGTTCTTCTCGAACTGCACCGGCATCGCCGCCATGTTCTGCGCCGTGCCGATGTGGCCCACCATCATGAAGATCTTGTCCTGGTTGACCAGCTTCTGGGCAGCGAGGACCGCCTTGCGCGGGTCGTAGGCCGAGTCCTCGACGATCAGCCGCAGCTTGCGCCCGCCGACGCCACCTTGCTCGTTGACCTCGTCGACGCGCAACAGCATGCCCATGCGAACCTGCTTGCCGAAGCCGGCCAGGGGCCCCGACAGGTCCTGGATCGAGCCGAGCACGATCTCGTTCTTGCTGACGCCCTGCTGGGCGACGGCAGCCGAACTGGCCAGCGCCAGGCAGGCTGCGAGGATCACGGAGGTTTTCATCGTCGGTCTCCTTGGGGATGAAAAGGGCGGAAGGGCCGTGTGACGGGAACGCGCCCCCGTCGTCGGGCGATGTCAGGCCGAACCCTTGTACATGGCCTCGATCAGCTCGGCGTACTTGCGCTGCACGAGGCTGCGTTTGAGCTTCATCGTCGGGGTCAGTTCCTCGTCCTCGGCCGTCAGCTGGTTCTCGAGCAGCCGGAACTGCTTGATCTGCTCGACGCGGGCGAACTTCGCGTTGACCTTGTCGACCTCTCGCTGGATGAGCTCGACGACCTCGGGCGCGCGCGTCAGGCTCGCGTAGTTCGAGAAGGGGACGTCGTGGTCCTGGGCGAACTTCTCGACGTTCTCCTGGTCGATCATCACCAGCGCGGTCAGGTAGGCGCGCTTGTCGCCGATGACCACGGCATCGGTCACGTAGGGGGAGAACTTCAGCTCGTTCTCCCACTCGCTCGGCGTGATGTTCTTGCCGCCGGCGGTGATGATGATGTCCTTCATCCGGTCGGTGATGCGCAGGTATCCGTCGTCGTCGATGAGGCCGACGTCGCCGGTGTGCAGCCATCCGTCGGCGTCGATGGTCTCGGCGGTCTTCTCGGGCAGGTTCAGGTAGCCGGCGAACACGTTGGTCCCTCGGGCGAGGATCTCGCCGGTGGCCGGGTCGATGCGCACCTCGGTGCCGTCGGCGGCGGTGCCGATCGTGCCAAGGCGGATCGAGTCGGGCCGGTTGAGGGTACCGAGCGCGCAGTTCTCGGTCATCGCCCAACCCTCGAGCATCGGGATGCCCAGCGACAGGTACCAGCGGATCAGGTCGGGTGCGATCGGTGCCGCTCCGGTCAGCAGGTAGCGGGCCTCGTGGATGCCGATCAGTCGCCGCACGTTGTCCAGGGCCAGCCATCGCGCGAGCCGGAACTGCAGCTTGAGCGTGCCGGGCACGGGCTGACGCGCCAGCACGAGTTCGGCCACGCGGCCGCCGATGCCGATGGCCCAGCCGTACGCGAGCTGCTGCGTGCGGCTGGACTCGCGAAGCGCGATCATCACCGCCGAATAGAACTTCTCCCAGACGCGCGGGACGGCGGCGAACACCGTCGGCGAGATCTCGCGGACGTTCTCGGGCACGGTCTCCGGGTTCTCGACGAAGTTGAGCACCGACCCGGTGTAGACGGAGAAGTACGCCCCGACCATGCGCTCGAAGATGTGGCACAGGGGCAGGAAGCACATGCGCTCGTCACGGTCGATCCGCGGGAAGGCCCGCGCCGTCTGCCGCATCGTGTAGACGAGCCCGCGGTGCAGGTGCATGGCCCCCTTGGGCTTGCCGGTGGTTCCCGAGGTGTAGACCAGGATCGCCAGGTCCTGCGCAGCCCTGGAGGCGACCCGGCGGTCGAACTCGCCGGGGTGGTCGCGGTCGTGGACGCGGCCCCGCTCGCGAAGCTCGTCGAGGCCGATCACCTGCGGATCGTTCAGCCCGCGCAGGCCGTCCATGTCGAAGACGACGATGCGCGAGAGCTTCGGCAGGCGGTCGCGCACCTCCAGGACCTTGTCGAGCTGCTCGTCGTCCTCGACGAAGATCACGCGGGTCCCGGAATCGGTGCAGAGGTAATCGACCTGGCTCGCGCTGTCGGTGGGGTAGATGCCGTTGGACACGCCGCCCGCACAGAGCACGCCCAGGTCGGAGAGCATCCACTCGACCCGCGTGTTGGCGAGGATCGACACGCACTCGCCGGGCTGCAGCCCGACCGAGGCGAGGCCCAGGGCGATCTCGCGCACCGCCGTGCCGGCCTCGCTCCAGGTCCAGGCGCGCCACAGGCCGAGCTTCTTCTCGCGCAGCCAGATGCGATCGCCGCGCGCGCGCACTGCGTTCAGGAAGACCTCGGCGACGGTCTCGCCGGGCGTCTCAGCGTCGCCGCGCCGTTCGTAGCGCGCCAGATCCCACAGCCCGTTCATCGCCACGTCTTCTTCTTCTTCCAGCGCCGCTCGCCGCGCGCGCCGGCTTCCTTCATGCCCAGGTAGAACTCCTTGATGTCCTCCTTCTCGCGCAGCCGCTCGCAGGTGTCCTCCATGACGATGCGCCCGTTCTCCAGCACGTAGCCGTAGTCGGCGGCGTTCAGGGCCATGTTGGCGTTCTGCTCGACCAGCAGCAGGGTGGTGCCGCGCTCGCGGTTGATGCGCACGACGATCTCGAAGATCTCCTTGGTCAGCTTCGGGGACAGCCCGAGGCTGGGTTCGTCCAGCAGGATCAGGTCGGGAGCGGCCATCAGGGCGCGGCTGATCGCCAGCATCTGCTGCTGGCCGCCCGACAGCAGCCCGGCATCCTGTCGCTCCCGTTCCTTCAGGATCGGGAAGTAGCGGAAGACGGCCTCGAGGTCACGCGCAACGCCGTCGCGGTCCTTGCGCGTGTATGCACCCATCATCAGGTTGTCGTGCACGGACAGCAGCGGGAAGACCTCGCGGCCTTCGGGTACGTGCATCAGCCCCTGCTGAACGACGAAGGCCGGATCCTTGGCCGTGATGTCGGCACCCTTGAAGGTGATGCTGCCCTTGCGCGGGTCGATGATGCCGCTGATGGTCTTGAGGATCGTCGTCTTGCCGGCCCCGTTGCTGCCGAGCACCGTGGCGATCTGCCCCTGCTCGACCTTCAGGCTGACGCCGCGGATCGCCTTGATCGGACCGTAGGCGCTCTCGACGTTCATGAGCTTCAGGATCTCGCTGCTCATCCGGTCCTCCGCAGCGACGAGAGATCGTCCGCGCCGCCGAGGTAGGCTTCGACGACGCCCGGGTGCGACTGGACCTCGGCGGGCGAGCCCAGCGCGAGAACCTCGCCCTGGTTCATGGCCAGCACGCGGTGCGACACGCGCGACACCAGCGTCATGTCGTGCTCGACCATCAGGACGGTGATGCCGAGGTCGTCGACGATGTCCTGGATCCAGAAGGCCATGTCGCCGGTCTCCTCGACGTTCAGCCCGGAAGACGGCTCGTCGAGCAGCAGCAGCTTGGGCCCCATGGCCAGCGCGCGCGCGAGCTCGACGACCTTGCGCACGCCGTAGGGCAGCCCCGCGACCATCGTGTCGCGGTAGTGCTGGAGGTCGAGGAAGTCGATGACCTCCTCGGCCTTCTCGCGCGTGTCCCGTTCGGCCTGCCGGACCGCAGGGGTGAACAGCAGTTCCTGCAGCAGGTTCGTGCGCCGGTGCACGTGGTGACCGATCAGGAGGTTCTGCAGCACCGTCGCGTGCTCGAACAGCTCGATGTTCTGGAAGGTGCGCGCGATCCCCAGCCGGGCAACCTCGTGCGGGGGCGTGGCGAGCAGGTCGTGCCCGTCGAAGCGCAGAGTCCCCTGGGTCGGCGTGTAGATGCGGCTGATCAGGTTGAACACCGTCGTCTTGCCGGCGCCGTTGGGGCCGATCAGCGTGAAGACCTCGCCGCGGCGCACGTCGAAGCTCACCTTGTTGACGGCCACGACGCCGCCGAAGCGCACCTGGAGGTCCTTGGCTGACAGCAGCGGTTCGCTCATGGGATCTCAGCGCAGCCGGTCGGACTTCATGAACGCCTTCTGGCGCTTGAACATCCCCTTGCGGTAGAAGGGGAACAGCTGGAACCAGGTGCGGATCTTCAGCCAGCGGCCGTACAGGCCCATCGGCTCGAACATCACGAAGCCGATCAGCGCGGCACCGTAGATCACCGACTTCAGGCCCGGCGCCTGGCCGATGGCGTCGGGGAGCAGGTCCTTCACGGCGGAGATCAGCTGCGGCATGCCGATCAGGAAGATCGCCCCGAGGAAGGCACCATGAACGCTGCCCAGCCCGCCGATGACGACCATCAGCAGCAGGTCGATCGACTGGATGATGTTGAACTGGTCGGGCGACAGGAAGCGGATCTGGTGAGCGTACAGCGCACCTCCGATGCCCGCGAGCGCCGCACTCAGCGCGAAGCTGAGCGTCTTGTAGGTCGCCAGGTTGATGCCCATGCTCTGCGCCGAGATCTCGGAGTCGCGGATCGCAACGAAGGCCCGGCCGGTCGGCGAGCGCAGCAGGTTCAGCACCGCCAGCGTGCACAGCACCGCGGTGACCAGGCAGACGAAGTAGAAGGACTGGCTGGTGTCGGCGGCCCAGCCGAACATCTGCGGCGAACCGACGGACTTGCCGCTGTTGCCGCCGGTGACCGACTCCCAGCGGGCCAGGCCTTCCTCGACGATGAACCCGAAGGCCAGCGTCGCGATGCCGAGGTAGATGCCCTTGACCCGAAGCGCGGGCAGTCCGACGACGACGCCCACCGCGGCGGACAGCAGCGCCGCAGCCGCCATCGACAGCGGAAACGGCCAGCCCTGGGCCTGCAGCACGGCCTCGGTGTAGGCGCCGACGCCGAGGAACGCGGCGTGGCCGATCGAGAACAGCCCGGTGAAGCCGGCCAGCAGCATCAGCCCGAGGCCCACCACGCCGTAGATCAGGATGAAGGTCAGCTGCGCGAGCCCGTAGTCCCCGAGCCACCAGGGGGCGGTGGCGAGCGCGGCCAGCAGCAGCGAGTACCAGAAGCGGTGCCCGCCGTGCTTGGCCAGGCGGATGTCCTGGTCGTAGGAGGTCTTGAAGATGAAGCGCATGACGCGGACTCAGACCTTCTTGCGCAGGTTCTCGCCGAACAAGCCGTTCGGCTTGACCATCAGCATGACCAGCACGACCACGTAGGCGGCGATGTCCTTGAAGCCCTCGGGCAGGAAGAAGCCCGACAACGCCTCGACGACGCCGATGATGATCCCGCCGACGATCGCGCCCGGCAAGCTGCCGAAGCCGCCGACCACGGCCGCCGGGAAGGCCTTCAGCCCGATGAAGCCCATGTTCGCGTGGATGAAGGTGATCGGTGCCAGCAGCAGCCCCGCGATCGCGGCGACCGCGGCCGCCAGGCCCCAGACCAGCGTGTTCAGCCGCTTGACCGGGATGCCCATGTAGTAGGCCGCGAGCTGGTTCTGCGATGCGGCCTGCATGGCGATGCCGACCTTGCTGCGCGAGAAGAGCAGGTACAACACCAGGCACAGCACGGCCGTGGCGCCGATGACGACCAGTTGCTCGACGGCGAGCACGATGCCGCCCAGGGGCACCACGGCATCCTTGAAGGGCACGGCCAGCGTGTGCGTGTCGGTGCCGATGCCGGGAATCATCGTGACCAGTCCCCGCACGACGTAGCCGATGCCGAAGGTCAGCATGACGATCGAGAAGGCCGGCTGGCCGAGGACGGGCCCGATGACCAGGCGCTCGGTGGCCATGCCGATCAACGCCATGGCCAGCATCGCGCTTGGCACGACGAGCCAGAACGGCCAGCCGAGCACGCTCAGCAGCGCCAGGCCGAGAAAGGCGCCGAGCATCATCAGGTCACCCTGCGCGAAGCTGACCGCCTCGCTGGCCTTGTAGATCAGCACGAAGCCCAGCGCGATCAGGCCGTAGATGCAGCCTTGTGCGATGCCGCTGACGAGGACCTGGAGTACCTGCAAGAGTGAGCCCGTTGGATGGCCTGGACGGACCCGGCGCGAGCGCATCGGCGCTGCCGCGGCACGGGATCGGGAACGAACGCGTTTGTACCTACAGCAGGCGGCCGTTCCCTTGCGAGTAAACCCGCAAAGGACCGGCAGGGAATCCCCGAAGTGCGCGGGCTTATCATGAGTTGCGGGGTTGTGCCCGAGTGTGGTGTTGTGCCCGAGATGCGTGGCGGAGGAGTGAGCCCATGGCCCTGATGGACTTCATCAAGAAGCAGTTCATCGACATCCTCGAGTGGACCGAGTCCGCCGACGGCGTGCTCGCGTGGCGTTTTCCGATGGCCGACAACGAGATCCAGTACGGCGCTTCGCTGACAGTCCGCGAGAGCCAGATGGCGGTCTTCGTCAACGAGGGCCAGGTTGCCGACGTCTTCGGGCCCGGCCTCTACAAGCTGAGCACCCAGACGCTGCCGGTTCTGACCTACCTGAAGAACTGGGACAAGCTCTTCGAGAGCCCGTTCAAGAGCGACGTCTACTTCTTCAGCACGCGCCAGCAGGTCGACCGCCGCTGGGGCACGGCGCAGCCGGTGACGATCCGCGACAAGGACTTCGGCGCCGTGAGGCTGCGCGCCTTCGGCAACTATGCCTACCGCGTCGCCGATCCTCGCGTGTTCCACCAGCAGATCTCGGGTACGCGGGACACCTACACGGTCGACGAGCTCGACGGCCAGTTGCGAGGGCTGATGCTGCAGCACATCAGCGACGCGGTGGCGGCCAGCGGTGTGCCCTTCCTCGACCTGGCGGCCAATCAGGTCGAGTTCGCCCTCCAGCTGCGGCAGGCCACCGCCAGCGAGTTCGGCAAGCTCGGTCTCGCGCTGGAAGCCGTCACGGTGCAGAACGTGAGCCTGCCCGAGGAACTTCAGAAGGTGCTCGACCAGAAGATCGGCATGGGGATGGTCGGCCAGGACATGGGCCGCTTCATGCAGTACCAGACGGCCCAGGCGATCCCGAAGTTCGCCGAGGGCGCTGGCGCCGGTTCCGGCGGCGGGGTCGTCGGGGATGCGATGGGGCTGGGTGCCGGCGTCGCGCTCGGGCAGGTCCTCGCGCAGCAGGTCAGCCAGGGGCTCCAGGGTGCGGCGGGCGCTGCGGGCGCGGCCGCGCACGCCGCTGCGGTGCCCGTGGGCGTCAAGGCCGAGGACGTGATGGCCACGATCGAGAAGCTGGCCGACCTGAAGGCCAAGGGGATCCTGACGGACGAGGAGTTCGCGGCGAAGAAGGCCGAGCTGCTGAAGAAGCTCGTCTGAGCCCCGCCGGCTCGCCACCCGCTCCGTCCTCAGCCCGTGGCCGGCCCTCAGCCTGCCCCCCAGCGCGCCTGGCGCGCCGCATGCCCGAACTGCGGGGCGCCCGTCGAGTTCCGCTCGGCGGCATCGGCCAGCGCGATCTGCAGCTTCTGCCGCAGCACGCTGGCGCGTGACGGCGAGACGCTGCGCCGCGTCGGCACCTCTGCCGAGCTGTTCGACGACCACTCACCGCTCCAGCTGGGCGCCACCGGTCGGGCCCAGGGCGTGAGCTTCACGCTGATCGGGCGGCTCCAGCACGGATACCCGGACGGCACGTGGAACGAGTGGCACGTCCTGTTCGACAACGGGCGAACCGCCTGGCTGTCCGAGGACAACGGCGCGTACGTCCTGAGTTTGGAGGCCGAGCTGGCGGGGCCCGCGCCGACCGCGACCGGGCTTTCGCCTGGGCAGCGCGTTCGCCTCGGGGGCGGCGATTGGCAGGTGGCGTCGATCGTCCGGGCGCGGCTGCTCGCGGCTCAAGGCGAGCTGCCTCGCACGCCGCACGCGGACGCTGGGGAGTTCGTCGTCGTCGACCTGCGCAACCCGAGCGGTGAAGTCGCGACGCTCGACTACGGCGCCGAGGGCGGGCCGGACTTCTCGATCGGGCGCTCGGCGACGCTGGACGAACTGTCGATGCAGGGGCTGCGGGAGAGCAGCGAGAAGTCGCTGGCCGCGCGCAGTCTCAACTGCCCGCAGTGCGGCGCAGCGCTCGAGCTGCGCCTGGCCAGCGCTCAGTCGCTGAGCTGCGTGCAGTGCCATGCCTTGATCGACCTCTCGCACGGCTTCGGCGAACAGCTCGCGAGTGTCGCGCAGGCGGCTCGTCCGCCGTCCGGGCAGGAGCCGCGCATCGCTCTGGGCACGACGGGCCGGCTCGCGGTCGACGGGACGCAGCCGTCGGACTGGCAGGTCGTCGGCTTCCTGGTGCGCACCGACATCCCCGAGGACGGCGACGAATCGCCGACTCCTTGGCGCGAGTACCTGCTCTACCACCGGACCGCCGGATTCGCGTTCCTCGTCGACACGAGCGAGGGCTGGAGCGTGGTGCGGCCGCTGACCGGCGCCCCGGAGCTGCGCTCCGGCCGCGCCACCTGGCAGGGCGAGCGCTACCGCGAAGGTCATACCTACGCGGCCCGCGTGAGCTGGGTCGAGGGCGAGTTCTACTGGCGTGTCGAGCGTGACGAGACGGCGACGGTCACCGACTATGCGGGGGAGGGCGCGGCCGCGGGCCGGCTGCTCTCGCGGGAGCGGACCGACGCGGAAGTCACCTGGTCTGGCGGCCGGCAGCTCGATGCGGCCGAGGTCGCCAGGGCCTTCGGCCTGGACGGGCCGCAGGCGGGCGTGCGCGCCGACGTGCGTCCGCTGAGCTCGGGCTCGAACGGGATGAGCCTGAAGACGGTGCTGATCCTGCTCGCGATCCTCGTCGTCGTGATGCTGCTGATGTCGAGGTGCGGCGGTGACGACTGCGACGACGTCGCCAGGGCCTATGGCGCGAACAGCAGCGAGCATCGCCAGTGCGTCCAGGCGCGCAGCAGGGGTGGGCGGGCCGCGGGCGGTTCGTTCGGCGGCTATTCCACCGGCGGCGGACACAAGTAGCGCGTCCGCCGGCGTGATCGATCGACAGGAGGGTTCGAGATGGCAGGCATCGAGTGGCTCAAGCCCAGCGTGTTCTTCGGCAGCATGCTGTTCGCGCTGATCGGGGTGGTGATCTTCTGGCTGTGCTTCGTGATCATCGACAAGCTCACCCCCTACGACCTGTGGGCAGAGATCGTCGAGAAGCGAAACGTCGCGCTGGCGATCGTCGTCGGCGCGATGTGCATCGCGATCGGCCTGATCGTCTCGGCCGCGATCCACGGCTGAGGCGGCGCACGTGGCGATGCACGGGGCGCCGGCACGCGGCCCGCGCGAGGCCCCGGCCGGCGCCGTCGCCGACGGCGGGGCGGCCGCAACCGGTGGCGGGGACGGTGGGATCCACCCGGCGGAGGTCGCGCTGCTGGCGTCGGTGTTCGTGGTGGCGGCCTGCGGCCTGCTGTACGAGCTGGCGGCCGGTGCCCTCGCGAGCTACCTGCTCGGCGACTCGGTGCTGCAGTTCAGCACGATCATCGGCGCGTACCTGTTCGCGATGGGCATCGGCTCGTGGCTCAGCCGGCACGTCGAGCACCAGCTGGTGGCGCAGTTCCTGCGCATCGAGCTGATGGTCGGGCTGATCGGCGGCCTGATGCCGGCAGCCCTGTTCGTCGTCCACGGCCTGCTGCCGGGAGATGCGGGGCTGGCGTTCCGGGTGGTGCTGTACGGCCTCGTCCTCGTCGTCGGGACGCTCGTCGGCCTGGAGATCCCGCTGGTGATGCGCATCCTCAAGCGGCACTTCCGCGAGCGGTATGCGCTGAAGGACCTCGTCTCGCAGGTGCTGACCTTCGACTACCTCGGCGCGCTCGCGGTCGCGGTGGCCTTTCCGCTGCTGCTCGTGCCGCACCTGGGGCTGATCCGCACCGGGCTGTTCTTCGGCCTGCTGAACGCCGCGGTCGCGGTGTGGGCGCTGTGGCTGTTCCGCAACGAGCTGCGCGCCTGGAGGGCGCATGCGGCCGCGAGCGCCGCGGTGGTGGGCCTGCTGCTGGCCGGGCTCGCCGGTTCCGATCGCCTGACCTCGTGGGCCGAGGACAGCTTCTACGGTGGCGACATCGTCCATCGGGAGCAGAGCGACTACCAGCGCATCGTGGTGACCAGCGGCACGGCCGGTGTGCGGCTGTTCCTGAACGGCAACCTGCAGTTCCACTCGCGCGACGAGTACCGCTACCACGAGGCGCTCGTCCACCCCGCGCTGCTCGCGCACGGCGCGCCGCAGCGCGTGCTGATCCTCGGCGGCGGCGACGGCATGGCGCTTCGCGAGGTGCTGCGCCATGCGTCGGTCCGTGAGGTCACGCTGGTCGAACTGGATCCGCGCATCACCGGGCTTTTCGCCCGTCAGCCGCTGCTGCGACGGCTCAACGCGGACGCGCTCGCGGACCCGAAGCTGACGATCGTCAACGCCGACGCCTTCGGCTGGCTGCAGCAGCCACGGGGCGTCTACGACGTCGTCATCGTCGACTTCCCGGACCCGAGCAACTTCTCGCTGGGCAAGCTGTACACCACCACCTTCTACGAAAGCGTGGACCAGCATCTGGCCGCCGGTGGATACCTCGTGGTGCAGTCGACGTCGCCGCTGATAGCCCGCCGCAGCTTCTGGACGGTCGTCCGGACGCTCGAGGCCGTCGGACTGCAGACCTGGCCCTACCACGTGCACGTGCCGAGTTTCGGGGAGTGGGGCTTCGTCCTCGCCGGGCGCCGGCCGCTGCGCGCGGCGCAGCACCTGCCGGCCTTGCCTGAGGGTCTGCGCTTCCTGACGGGCGAGGTCTGGCCCACACTCTTCCAGTTCCCGCCGGACATGGCCCGCGTGCCGGCCGAGCCGAACCGGCTGAGCAACCAGGTCCTCGTGCACGTGTTCGAGCAGGAATGGGGCGCGGTCCACGAATGACCACGGGATCGGGCACGGGCGGCCTGCGCCGGCGCGACTGGCTGCTGCTCGCGCCCGCGGCCTTGGCGGGTTGCAGGCGCGGCCAGCCGAGCCCCGGCGAGACCTGGGCTGGAGGCTGGGTCGGTGATGCCGTGGAGGCCGGCCACGGCTGGCGAGACGGTCGATGGTCTGCCGGCGGCGTGCCGGATCGCACCGAGCGCGTCGGGCTGCTGATCGTCGGCGCCGGCATCGCGGGGCTCGCGGCGGCGCGGGCGGCCCGCCATGCGGGGATCGAGGACATCGCGTTGCTCGAGCTGCACGACGAGCCGGGCGGCAACAGCCGTGGACACCGGATCGATGGCCAGTCCTGCCCGATCGGTGCGCACTACCTGCCGGTGCCGGGGCCTGCGGCGCCCGAGCTGCTCGACTGGCTTCACGAGATCGGCCTCGCGCGCAGCGAGTTCGGCCGCACCCGGTTCGACGAACGGCACCTGTGCCACAGCCCGCAAGAGCGGCTGTTCTACCGAGGCGCCTGGCACGAGGGGGTGCTGCCGCCCCTCGAGTCCGGCTCGGCAGCGCTAGCGCAAGCTCGAAACCTGGCGGCGCGGATCGCGGCGCTGACGCGCGAGGCGGGTTTCGCCATGCCGTCGACACGCCGGCCGTGGCAGGCCGCCCACGCGCACCTCGATCGCCTGACGTTCGCGCAGTGGCTGGATGCCGAAGGCCTCGTCGCGCCCGAGCTGCGCTGGTACCTCGACTACTGCTGCCGTGACGACTACGGAGCGCCAGCCGAGGTCGTTTCGGCCTGGGCCGGGATCCATTACTTCGCGAGCCGCCGAGGCTTCCACCCGCCGGGCCTCGAGGCCGACGACGCCGCCGAGCCGGTCTTCACGTGGCCCGAGGGCAATGCCTGGCTCGTGCACCGGCTGTGCGACGGGCTGGCCGATCGGCTGCAGACCGGCTGGCTCGTCGGCCGGATCGTGCCGCGGCGCGGCGGCGTGGAGGTCGACGCCCGGCGCCGCGGCGACGGCCTGTCTCGCCGCTGGCTCGCGCAGCAGGTCGTCGTGGCGGTTCCGCTGCCATGGGCCGCGCGCATGCTGGAGGGATGCCCGCCGCAGCTGCAGCGTTCCGCCGCCGCGATCCGGCAGGCGCCCTGGCTGGTGGCCAACCTGCAGCTCGACCGGCCGCTGATCGACCGCCCCGGCGTACCACCCGCCTGGGACAATGTGGGCTACGGCCGGGACTCGCTGGGTTACGTCGATGCCCGGCACCAGCAGCTCGGCCCTCGCGGCCCGGCCGGTGTCATCACCGCCTACCATGCGATGCCGCTTGCGCAGCGCGCCCTTCTGCTGTCGCGCTCCTGGTCGGACTGGAGCCGATGGGTCGTCGACGACCTGGCTCATTTGCACGCGGACCTGCCGCGTGCGGTGCGTCGCGTGGACTTGAGCCGTCACGGCCACGCGATGAGCATTCCCCTGCCCGGTGTCCGCGGTCATGCGGACCTGGCCGCGCTGCGCGGTGCGGTCCTGGCCGCTCGCGTGCGCCTGGCGCACGCCGACCTGGTGGGCTACTCGGTCTTCGAGGAGGCGTTCACGCTCGGGCACGCCGCGGGCGCCGCGGCGGCGGCCGCGCTGCGCAGCAGTCCGCCGCGCAGCAGCTGATGCTCCTCGACGGCGCTCGGCTCGAACGCCGCGCGCAGCAGCTCCAGCAGCCGGCGTGCCCGCGCGCTGTTGTCGCGGCCGACGTTGCACACGTAGACGTCCAGCGTCACGGCGGCGAGTTCCGGCCAGGTGTGCACCGCGAGGTGCGACTCGGCCAGCAGCACGACACCGGTGATGCCTGCGGACTCCGGTGCGAAGCGGTGGAAGAGCTCACCGACCGGCTGCAGGCCGACCCGCTGCACAACGTCGCGGCACAGGACTGCGAGGGCCTGCGGGTCCGACATGAGCTCGGGCCGGGCGGCGCAGCCGCCGAGGTCGGCGGTCAGGTGCAGGCCGTCGATGGCAGGCCCCCTGACGGTCCGCCCGGCGCGCTCACGCGGGCCGCCGGGCGACGCTCACTTCTTCGCACCCTGTTCCTTCTTCAGGGCCTCGAGCAGCGCCTTCATCGGGTCCTCGGCGTCGCCGCTGCCGGATGGCGGGGCCGATGCCGGGGCGGCCGGATCGCTCGCCGAGGGCGATGGCGCCGGAGCCCCCGGCGGCTCGAGATCTGTCGGCGCGCGCAGTTGCTCGAGGGCCTTGTCCAGGTCGATCGTCTGTCCCTGGTCGATGCCGTCGATGACCAGCCCGGGGCGCGCGATCAGCACGCCTACCATGATCAACTGCAGCACGATGAAGGCGATCGAGCCCTTGTAGATCTGCGCGGTCGTCACCGCGGGAATCGTCTCGCCGGTCACGCGGTCCTTGTAATCCTTGCGCGCCGCGACGCTGCGCAGGTAGAACAGCGCGAAGCCGAAGGGCGGTGTCAGGAACGAGGTCTGCAGGGTCATCGCGACGACGACGCCGAACCAGACCATGATCGCGTCGACCGGCGTGCCCGGGGGGAACAGTTCCGGCAGGATCTTCTCGGCCACCGGTGCGAGGATCGGGATCACGATGAAGGCGATCTCGAAGAAGTCGATGAAGCAGCCGAGGATGAAGACCAGCACGTTGACGACGATCAGGAAGCCCAGCGCGCCGCCGGGCAGCTTGTCGAACAGGTGCTCGACCCAGACGTGGCCGTCGGCCGCGTTGAAGGTGAAGCTGAAGACCGTCGAGCCGATCAGGATGAAGAGCACGAAGGTCGACAGGCGCACCGTGCCGTCGAGTGCCTGCACCAGCAGCTTCAGGTTCAGGCGCCGCCGTGCCATCGCCATCACGAAGGCACCGACCGCGCCGAGCGCGCCACCCTCGGTGGGCGTGGCCACGCCGAGGAAGATGGTGCCGAGCACCAGGAAGATCAGGATCAGCGGCGGGATCAGCACGAAGGTGACCTGCTCGCTGAGCCGCGACAGCAGGCGCAGCCGCGCCGCCCGGTTCAGCAGCGCGAGCGCCAGCGCGAGCAGCGAGGCGACGGCGATGGACATGATGACGACCTCGTCGCCCGCCGCGTGCGTGGTGCGTTCGAGCCACTTGCGCATCAGCCCGTCGTGGACCCGCGACCAGCCCCATCCGGCGGCGGCGCAGATGGCCAGCAGGACGAAGAGCGAGCGGTGGCCGCTCGCGCCGCTGTCTTCCCGGTAGATCCGCGCTTCCGGGGGCAGGGCCGGCACCCACGCCGGCTTGACGATCGCCACGGCGGCGACGAACAGGACGTACAGCCCGACCAGCAGCAGCCCCGGGATCAGCGCGCCCGCGTACATGTCGCCCACCGAGCGGCCGAGCTGGTCGGCCAGCACGATCAGCACGAGCGAAGGCGGGATGGCCTGGGCCAGCGTGCCCGAGGCGGTGATCGTCCCGGTGGCGATCGTGCGGTTGTAGCCGTAGCGCAGCATCACCGGCAGCGAGATCAGACCCATCGAGATCACGGCGGCCGCGACCACACCGGTGGTCGCGGCGAGCAGGGCGCCGACGAGGATGACCGCGATCGCCACGCCGCCGCGCACCGGCCCGAACACCTGGCCGACCGTCTCGAGCAGGTCCTCGGCCATGCCCGAGCGCTCGAGGATGATGCCCATCAACGTGAAGAACGGGATCGCGAGCAGCGTCTCGTTGCCCATGATCGCGAACACGCGCTGCGGCAGCGCCTGGAAGAGGTTGCCCGAGAACAGGCCGACCTCCATGCCGATGAAGCCGAACAGCAGCCCGGTCGCGGCCAGGCCGAAGGCGACGGGGATGCCCGTCAGCAGGAAGAACAGCAGGCCGGCGAAGAGCAGCGGGACGAAGTTCTGGGCAATGAACGCGGTCATGTCAGCGTGCTCCGCCCGTCTTCTGATCGGCCGCTGCGGCGAGTTCCTCGGCGAGCTGCTGCTCCTCCGGCTTGCCGGCCTCGATGCTGAAGGGTTCGGGAATCCGGCCGGTGAGGAAGGCCAGCCGCTTGATCAGTTCGGACACCGCCTGCATGAGCAGGATCGCGAAGCCCAGCGGCACGAGCAGCAACACCGGCCAGCGGATCAGGCCCCCCGCGTTCTGGCTCATCTCGCCGGACTCGAAGGCCCGCCAGAACAGCGGCCAGCCGAGGTCGATCATGATGATCGACAGCGGGATCGTGAAGACCAAGATCCCGATCGCGTCGATGATCGCGTTGGTGCGCTTCGAGAGCTTGCTCGAGATGAAGTCGATGCGCACATGGGCGTTCTTCAGCAGCACGTAGCCGACGCCGAGCATGAAGACCGCGGCGAACAGGTACCACTGGATCTCGAGGTAGGCGTTCGAGCCGACGTTGAAGGCCTTGCGCGCGATGGCATTGATGGCCGAGATCAGGACCGCGCCGAGCACGAACCAGATGACGATGCGACCGATCGCCTCGCTGAAGGCGTCGATCAGGCGAGAGATCCTCAGCAGTGCACCCACCGGCGCCTCCCCGAGACGAGACGCGCGATTCTAGTGAGGGGCCCCGTGGCCGGGCCTGTCGGTAAACCCGTAGCGTCCCGGCGCGCGGTCCGCGCCCACCGGGGCCGCGGCCTACTGGCTCATCGCGAGCATGTACAGGCGCGCCGAACGCGCGCCGGAGCGGCAGAACATCAGCAGCGGGCGCGGCAGTTCGCGCAGCAGGCGCGCCATCGCGGCCGCGTCGTCGGCCGACTGGTAGACGCCACTGACCGGCAGATAGCGGTACTCGAGGCCGGCGGCACGCGCGGCGGCCTCGATCGCCGCATTGGTCGGCTGGTCCGGGCCGCCTTCGAAGTCGGGCCGGTTGTTGACCACACTGCGAAAACCGGCCGCGGCCGCCGCGGCCATCGACTCCGGGGTCAGCTGCGGCGCGACGCACACGTCGTCGGAGACCTGCCGGACCATCACCGGTTCGCCACTCATCGATCGCTCCTCAGCGGGACAGTGCCTGCCGGACCGCCGCGGACACGGCCGCCATGTCGGCCTTCCCGGCGAATCGCAGCTTGGCGGCGCCCATCACCCTGCCCATGTCGGCCGGCCCGGCGGCGCCGGTCTCGGCAATCAGCGCCGCGACCCCGGCGACGATCTCGTCGTTGCCCATGCGTTGCGGCAGGTAGCCCTCCAGGATGCGCTGTTCGGTCGTCTCCTTGGCCACGAGGTCGTCACGCCCGGCACTGGCAAAGGCCGCGATGGAGTCCTTGCGCTGCTTGACCAGCTTGTCGACGATGGCGATCACGGCCGCGTCGTCGAGCTCGACGCGCTCGTCGACCTCCCGCTGCTTGCAGGCGGCCAGCAGCAGGCGGATCGTTCCCAGCCGCTCGGCATCCCGCGCTCGCATCGCGGCCTTCATGTCCTCCTGGATGCGGTCCTTCAACGTGCTCATCGGGGTCCTCGAGAACAGCAAAGCCCGCAACGGTGCTCCGCGCGGGCTTCGTGACGACTGGCTGCGACACGGGGCGCCTGCCGCGTGCCCGACCCGGGCGAGCCGCGACCCCGTCGGGTCACGGCGCCTTGCGGGGTCTAGTAGAGCTTCTTGGGCAGCTGCATGCTGCGGACGCGCTTGAAGTGGCGCTTGACCGCCGCTGCCTTCTTGCGCTTGCGCTCGGACGTCGGCTTCTCGTAGAACTCGCGGGCGCGCAGTTCGGTCAACAGGCCCAGTTTTTCGATGGTGCGCTTGAAGCGGCGCAGGGCGACATCGAACGGCTCGTTTTCCTTGACGCGGATCGTGGTCATGCAGATTATGGGGTTGTGGGTTGCCGACAAAGACCGCGATTCTATATCTGATTCCAGGCCGGTCCGAAGCGCCGCCGGTTTCCGGTTCCGGCATGCCGGGCCGTCCCGGGCGTGCAGGCCTGCCCGTGGCCGCGGGCCGCGTGCGTGAATCCTTCCCTCAAGCTAGGGAATACGCGTGCCGAATGCCAAACGTGGGCTTGCTGGCGGCCGCTGCGCTCGCTCAAGATCGCACCTCGTCGCACGGAACCGAAGGCCCGACTGGCACCCGATGCTCTCCGCCGATCCGCATGCCTTGCCCCAGCGCCAGACCGACGGCGAGCGCCCTGACGCGCTCCAGCCGGTGTTTGCCGCGCTCCTGCCCGCGCTGCTCGAGCATCAGGGGGCGTTGCTGGCCGTCAAGGAAGCCGCCAACGGCCGCTATGTCCACGTCAGCGCGGAGATGGCGCGGCTCCTGCAGCGGCCGCCCGCCAGCGTCGTCGGGCTCACCGATGCCGAGATCTTCGACAGCGGCCTGGCGACGAACCTGCGGGCCGCCGACCTGGCGGCGCAGGGCAGCGCCGAGCCGTCTATCAGCGATCATCGTTTCGAGTGGGCCGGCCTGCGCCGCGAGTTCTCGGTGCTGCGGCTGGTCGTCGAGCACGGCGAACGCGCGCTGCTGTGCAGCGTCTGGACCGATCTGGGCGCCCAGCGACTGAAGGAGGCCCAGTTGCGCGGCGCTCTCGAGCAGCTCGAGATCGAGCAACGCGCCAACCAGGCCTTGCGCCGGGAGATCCGCGACCAGGGCTTGCGTGACGCGCAGTCCGGCCTGTACACGCGGGCTCACTTCGAGGACCAGCTGCGCCGCGAGGTCGACCTGTCGCTGCGCGAGCACCGCGAGTTCTCGCTGGTCTTCGTGGACATCGATCCGTGGGGTGATGCGGTCCGTGAGGGAGGGGCCGAGGCGCAGCTGCGCGTCGTCGACGCCCTCGGGCGGCTGCTGCGCACGAACACGCGGGCCATGGATGCCTCGTGCCACCTCGACGGTGGCCGCTTCGCCGTCCTGCTGTCGGGCGTGGGGCTGGCGACGGCGCACGGCCGCATGGAACAGCTGCGCCGGCAATGCGCGACGCAGATCGTGATGCACAACGCGCGCGAACTGCGCTTCACGGTCTCGGTCGGCGTCGCGAGCTTCCCGCACACGGCGCACACGCGCGAGCAGCTGACGTTGGCCTGCGAGCAAGCCGTCGCGCAGGCGCGCAGCAAGGGCAATCACGTCTCGCTGGCGAGCATCCGCCTGGACGACAACTGAACCCGCCGGACAGGGCGTCGACGGCGGCGGGCTCAGCCCAGGCGCGCGAGGACGGCGTCCCACTCCTGCGGCGTGACCGGCGTGATCGACAGGCGATTGCCCCGCTGCAGCACCCGCAAGGTGGCCAGTTCCGGCGCGCCGCGCATCTCGGGCAGCCCCAGCAGCCGCGTCTTGCGCACGAAGCGCACGTCGATCTTCAGCCAGCGGGGTGCCAGCGGCGGTGAGGCCGGATCGGCGTAAGGGCTGGCCGGGTCGAGCTGCGTCGGGTCCGGCGCCAGGCCGCCGACGATCTCGGCCAGGCCGGCGATGCCAGGCCGCGCGCACGAGGAATGGTAGAAGAGCACGCCATCGCCCGGCCGCATCACATCGCGCATGTAGTTGCGGGCCTGGTAGTTGCGAACCCCGGTCCAGGGCAGGATCTGTTGAGGCGCGGCGGCCAGGTCGTCGATCGAGGCCTCGTCGGGCTCGCTCTTCATCAGCCAGTAGTGGCGCGGCGCGGGCATCGGCGGGTGCAGGGGGGCAGGTCAAGGTGTCCGCCGCGCCCCGAAGGCCGCATTCCTGAACCCTCAGCGAAGATTCAGGTGGGCGAGGTCAGCACGGCTTCGGGTTCATCTGACGCGAGACGATCACACCTGCCGGGCGATGTTCCAAGCCCTTGCTCAATGAGCATCGGTTCAAGGAAATCTGGACCTTCGAGATCACGGCGGACGACCGCATTCTAGGCACGCCGCCGCAGCCATGGTGGCGAGTTGCCTCGTCGTGCCGGGCCTGATCGGCCCTTCGAGACCCGTGGCCGCGGGTTGACGCCGCCCGCGCCGGGGCTGGCAGGGGTCGGGCACGGGCGCCGTGCGGCGCTCAGAGGAGGTGGCCGTCGCTGCCGAGCACGGCGTCGAGGCGCCGGACCAGGGCGTCGATCTCGGCCGCCGGGCCGTCGGGCAAGGCCGTTCGTTCGGTCGGCGCCGGGGCCACGGGCTGATCGGCGATGCGATAAGCGAGGTTCAACGCCGCGAGCACCGCAATGCGCTCGCGAGCCTTGACCTTGCCTCCGTCGCGGATGGCCGTCATCTCGCGATCGACCGTGTCCACGGCCGCCTTCAGCAGCGCGTCGCCGCCTTCCGGGCAGCCGAGGATGTATCCCTGCCCCATGATCTGGAACTCGAGCTGCTTCATGCCGGCCTCCCGGCGTCCGTCGCCTCCTTCGGCAGCCGCTCGAGCAAGGCGTCGATGCGCGAGCGCGCGGCATTCAGCCGCGAGCGCAGTCCATCGCGTTCGGCGGTGAGCACGGCCACCTCCTGGGTCAGCAGCGCGTTGGTCCGCTTGAGTTCCTCGTGGCGCAGCACGAGCCGTTCGATGCGCTCGGCCAGATCGCGAATGTCGTGCATGGGCGTGACGCTGCGGAGGAAACGACGCGGCCGATTGTAGGCGTGCCCCCCGGGCCGCCAGCGCTCGCGCGCGGGCACCGCCCGGACGCGAGCGCGTCAGGCCGGCCGCGGAGCGCTCTCGCACCAGCGGCTGACCGCGCAGGCGTGGCAGTCCGGCCTGCGTGCACGACAGACATAGCGGCCGTGGAGGATCAGCCAGTGATGCGCATCGGCACGATAGGCCGGCGGCACGCGTGCCAGCAGCGCCTGTTCCACTTGCAGAGGGCTGCGCCCGGGCGCGAGGCCGGTTCGGTTGGCGACCCGGAAGATGTGGGTGTCCACCGCCATCGTCTCCTCGCCGAAGGCGCAGTTCAGCACGACGTTGGCCGTCTTGCGTCCGACGCCCGGCAGCTGCTCGAGGGCCTCGCGTTCCCGCGGCACGCTGCCGCCGTGGCGATCCAGCAGGAGGCGGCTGGTCTCGTGCACGTTGCGGGCCTTGGTCCGGTACAGCCCGATGGTGCGGATGTGCGCCTCGATGCCATCGACTCCCAAGGACCGCATGCGCTGCGGCGTCGGGGCCGCGACGAACAGCGTGCGCGTGGCCTTGTTGACCGACACATCGGTGGCTTGCGCCGAGAGCAGCACCGCGATCAGCAGCTCGAAGACACTCGTGTACTCGAGCTCGGAGACCGGCTGCGGATTGGCTTCGCGAAGTGCCGCGAAGAAGGCCTCCACGTGGGCGGGCGGCATCATGACGCCGTGGCGTCCGGCTCGCCCGCGGCGTCCGCGGCCGGGGCGGTCTGGCCCTTGCCGGCCGCGAGGCGCGCCACGGCCGCCTCGACGATGGCGCGCTTGCGTGCGAGCACCTCGGGATCGGTGTGCCGGCTCGCGGCGGCGATGTCGGCGAGCTTCTCGGCGGCCTTGCGCGCCAGGCGCTCGTCGTTCTCCTGGCGCTCGCGTTGCAGCCTCGTCTGCCGGAAGCGGTACTGGGCGCGGGCTCGCGAGGCCTGCTCGGCGCTCCAGGCAGCCCAGCCCGTGCGCTCGCCGGTCACGGGCCGCATGGCAATGCAGTCCACCGGGCAGGCCGGCACGCACAATTCACACCCGGTGCAGTCGGCCTCGACCACCGTGTGCATGGTCTTGGGCGCCCCGATGATGCAGTCGACCGGGCAGGCCTTGATGCACAGCGTGCACCCGATGCACCACGTCTCGTCGATCACCGCCAGCAGCCGCGGCCCCTCGCGGCCGTTGGCCGGGTTCAGGGGAATCACCGGCCGGCCGGTCGCCCCGGCCAGCCGTCGGATGCCGTCTTCCCCGCCCGGCGGGCACTGGTTGATGGCCGCTTCGCCCGCCGCGATCGCCTGCGCGTAGGCATGGCAGTCGGGAAAGCCGCAGCGAGTGCACTGCGTCTGCGGCAGGAGGGCGTCGATCGTCTCGGAGCTGGCCACGGGCGCCAGTATGCGACACCGGAGCCCGAGTGACCCGCCGCCGCGAGTGCGGCCCCGGTCAGCGAACCGGTGATCGGCGCCGGCGCGGCTGGCGAGTCGAGGGCGCGACGGTGGCGGCTTCGTAGCGCGCGATGAAGTCGCGCACGTGCGGGTAGACCATCTCGCGCCAGCGTCGACCGCTGAAGATGCCGTAGTGACCGGCACCCTCGACGTCATAGTGGAACTGCCGCGACTTCGGGATGCCGGTGCACAACGAGTGCGCGGCGCGGGTCTGCCCTGCGCCGGAGATGTCGTCGAGTTCGCCTTCGACGGTCAGCAGCGCCGTGGTGCGGATGTCCTGCGGGCGGACTGGCGCGCCGCCGACTTCCCAGGTGCCGTGCACCAGCGCGAAGTCCTGGAACACGGTCTTGATCGTGTCCAGGTAGTACTCCGCCGGCATGTCCAGCACCGCGTTGTACTCGTCGTAGAACTGCCGGTGGGCCTCGGCGCTGTCCTCGTCGCCGCGCACGAGGTCGAGGAAGTAGTCGTAATGGGACGTCAGGTGCCGGTCCGGGTTCATCGCGACAAACCCCGAGTGCTGCAGGAAGCCCGGATAGACCCGACGGCCCGCGCCCGGATAGTTCGGCGGCACGCGATAGATCACGTTGTTGTCGAACCAGTCGAAGCTCTTGTTCATCGCCAGGTTGTTCACCGCGGTCGGCGACCGGCGGGCGTCGATCGGCCCGCCCATCATCGTCATGGAGCGCGGCGTGAACTCGCCGGCGCTGGCCATCAGCGACACGGCCGCGAGCGTGGGCACGGTCGGCTGGCACACCGAGATCACGTGCGCCGACGGGCCGATGTGGCGAATGAAGTCCTGGACGTAGTGCACGTAGTCGTCGAGGTGGAAGGGGCCCTCCTCGGCCGGCACCATGCGGGCGTCCGTCCAGTCGGTGATGAAGACCTTGTGGTCGTGGAGCAGGCTCTTGACCGTGTCGCGAAGGAGCGTCGAATGGTGGCCCGAGAGCGGGGCAACGACCAGCACCGTCGGCTGCGTCTTCATCAGCGTCAGCGCGTGCGGGTTGTCGGTGAAGCGCTTGAAGCGCAGCAACCGGCAGAACGGCCTGCGCATCGCGACCTGCTCCTGCACCGCGACCTCGACGCCGTCCACCGTCGCCGACGTGATGCCGAACTCCGGCTTCTCGTACTCCTTCGCGAGCCGGTGCATCAGGTCCAGGCCGGCCGAGATGCGCTGGGCCATCGGCGCGTGCGCGAACGGGGACAGCGGGTGGTTGTACAGCTTGGCCGCCGCGCTGGCGAACTCGGAGAACGGCGCCATCAGCGCCCGCTGTGTTTCGTAGATCTGGTACAGCATCGGGGTTCCCCTCGTAGCGGCTTCGGCTCGCCGAGACGGCGTCGACCGGCGCGCCGACTGTCGGTGACGTCGATGATTTCGGCCATCGGCTGGCGCAACCTGATGCCCACAGTGGGCTTGCGAAGCCTGAAACTGAGCTGACGTCGGCGCCGATCGTGTCAGTTTGCGTGCTGCAGTGCAGCAAAAATCGTTCTATGTCCGACCGGTGCAATCAGGATTGCATGACCGCGACGATCGCCGGGATGACCGTCGCGAGATTCGTGCGGTTCAGGGCGGCGACGCAGATGCGGCCCGAATCGACCCCGTAGACGGCAAACTCCGCCCGCAGGCGCTGCATCTGGTGCCGGCTCAGGCCCGAGTAGCTGAACATCCCCTTCTGCCGGGTGATGTAGGAGAGGTCGCCCACGACGCCGGCCGACCTCAGCCCGTCTGCCAGCAACTCGCGCATCTCGCGGATGCGCCTGCGCATGGTGCCGAGTTCGTCCTCCCACTGGCGGCGCAACTCGGGCGTGGTGAGCACGGTGGCGACGACCTGTGCCCCGTGGGTCGGCGGGTTCGAGTAGTTCGTGCGCACGGCGATCTTCAGCTGCGACAGCACGCGTGAAGCCTCGTCGGCACTGGTGCAGGCGACACTCAGCGCGCCGACCCGCTCGCCGTACAGCGAGAAGCTCTTCGAGAACGAGGTCGCGACGAAGAAGTCGAGCCCGGCGTCGACGAACCGCTGGACGACGGCCCCGTCCTCCGCGAGGCCCTCGCCGAAACCCTGGTAGGCCATGTCCAGCACGGCCACCAGTTCGCGCGCGCGCACGGCGTCGACCACGCGGCCCCACTGATCGGCCGTCAGGTCGACGCCGGTCGGGTTGTGGCAGCAGGCGTGGAGGACGACGACCGTGCGCGGCGTCGCCGCGTCCAGCGCGGCGATCATCGCGTCGAATCGAACGCCGCGCGTGAGGGCGTCGTAGTACGGATAGGTGTCGACCTCGAAGCCGGCGGTCGTGAACAGCGCGCGGTGGTTCTCCCAGCTCGGATCGCTGATCAGGACCTTCGAGGCCGCGTGCACGCGGCGCAGGAAATCCGCGGCGAGCTTCAGGCCGCCGGTTCCGCCCAGCGCCTGGACCGTTGCGACGCGCCCCTGGGCGACGATGGGGCTGTCGGCGCCGAAGACCAGACCCTGCACGGCCTTGTCGTAAGCCGCGATGCCATCGATCGGGAGGTAACCCCACGGCCGGGGCGTCGCCATGATGCGCCGGTCGGCCTCGGCGACACACTCGAGCAGGGGCAGCTTCCCGTTCTCGTCGAAATAGACGCCGACCCCCAGGTTGACCTTGTGCGCCCGCGTGTCGGCTGCGAACTGCTCGTTCAGACCCAGGATCGGGTCGCGGGGTGCCATCTCGACGGCGGCGAAAAGGGACATCTCGGAATCCTTGCGGGGGAGGGAGGTTGCGGCGGCGGGCCGGGCATGAGGTACGCTGGCGGCCGGCCCGTCGCCGAGTCGCCATCGACCGACCTTGCGATCCACGACCATGGCGGGCGAGATTCTAGGATGCCCCCCACCATGAGCCCCGCGATCCTGCCGGCCGCGCCGCCCGAAGCCGTCATCGAACCCGGCAGCTTCGTCTCGTTTCCCGGCTCGCCGTTCCAGCTCTACCAGCCGTACCCGCCGGCCGGCGACCAGCCCGCGGCGATTGCCCGGCTGGTCGAGGGGCTCGACGAGGGCCTCGCGTACCAGACGCTGCTCGGCGTGACCGGTTCCGGCAAGACCTTCACGATGGCCAACGTGATCGCCCGCAGCGGGCGTCCGGCGATCGTCTTCGCGCCCAACAAGACGCTGGCGGCCCAGCTCTACAGCGAGTTCCGCGAGTTCTTTCCGAAGAACGCCGTCGAATACTTCGTCAGCTACTACGACTACTACCAGCCGGAGGCCTACGTCCCGCAGCGCGACCTGTTCATCGAGAAGGACAGCTCGATCAACGAGCACATCGAGCAGATGCGCCTGTCGGCGACGAAGAGCCTGCTCGAGCGGCGCGACGTGGTCATCGTCGCGAGTGTCAGCGCGATCTACGGCATCGGCAACCCGGCGGACTACCACCAGATGGTGATGACCGTGCGCGTCGGCGACCGCATGGGCCAGCGCGAGCTCATCGCTCACCTGATCCGCATGCAGTACACGCGCAACGAGACCGACTTCTCGCGCGGGACCTTCCGCGTGCGCGGCGACACGATCGACGTCTTCCCGGCCGAGCACAGCGAGCTGGCCATCCGCATCGAGCTGTTCGACGACGAGATCGAGTCCCTGCAGTTGTTCGATCCGCTGACCGGTGGGGTGCGACAGAAGATCCCGCGCTTCACGGTCTACCCGAGCAGCCACTACGTCACCCCGCGCGAGCGCGTGCTCGCCGCCGTCGAGACGATCAAGGAGGAACTGCGCGGGCGTCTCGACGAGTTCGTCGCCCAGGGCAAGCTCGTCGAGGCGCAGCGCCTCGAGCAGCGCACGCGTTTCGATCTCGAGATGCTCGTGGAGGTCGGCCACTGCAAGGGCATCGAGAACTACACCCGTCACCTGTCGGGCGCCGCGCCGGGCGAACCGCCGCCGACCCTCGTGGACTACCTGCCGCGAGACGCGGTGATGTACCTCGACGAGAGTCACGTGCTGATCGGCCAGCTCGGGGGCATGTACAACGGCGACCGGGCGCGCAAGACGGTGCTCGTCGAGTACGGGTTCCGGCTGCCGAGCGCGCTGGACAACCGGCCGCTGAAGTTCGAGGAGTTCGAGCGCAAGATGCGCCAGGCGGTGTTCGTCTCGGCCACGCCGGCCGAGTACGAGCGCACGCATGCCGGCCAGGTCGTCGAGCAGCTCGTACGTCCGACCGGTCTGGTCGACCCGGAGGTCGAGGTGCGCCCGGCGCGCCACCAGGTCGATGACGTGCTCCAGGAGATCCGCGAGCGCGTGCAAGCCGGCGAGCGGGTGCTGATCACGACGCTGACCAAGCGGATGGCCGAGCAACTGACCGAGTACCTGGGGGAGAACGGCGTGCGGGTGCGCTACCTGCACAGTGATGTCGACACGGTCGAGCGCGTCGAGATCATCCGCGACCTGCGGCTGGGCGAGTTCGACGTGCTGGTCGGGATCAACCTGCTGCGCGAGGGACTGGACATCCCGGAGGTGTCGCTGGTGGCGATCCTCGATGCCGACAAGGAGGGCTTCCTGCGGGCCGAGCGCAGCCTCATCCAGACGATCGGCCGCGCGGCGCGCAACGTCCGCGGCAAGGCGATCCTGTATGCCGACACGGTGACCGACTCGATGCGCCGGGCCATCGACGAGACGGAGCGGCGGCGCGCCCGGCAGATCGCGCACAACGCCGAGCATGGCATCGTGCCGCGCAGCGTGAACAAGGCGGTTCGCGAGCTGATTGACGGCGTGGTTTCCGACAAGTCGGCCAAGGACGACCTGAAGCACGCGCAGGCCGCTGCCGAGGTCGAGGCGATGAGCGAGAGGGACCTCGGCAAACGCATCAAGCTGCTGGAGAGACAGATGCTGGAGCATGCGCGCAACCTGGAGTTCGAGAAGGCCGCGCGCGTGCGCGACCAGCTCGCGCTGCTGCGGGAACAGGCCTTCGGGGCCGGCGTCCACGACAGCGTCGTCGTGCCCTTGCGTCCGGACGCGGCATGAACCTGCCGGGCCGCTCCTCAGTGCGAATCCCGGAGTGCGCAGCACGGTGGATCGTCCAGCCGGCGCGCGCGGCGCCGCCCCTTCGCGAGTCCGTCCGTGCGCAGCGCTGAGGGTCGTGCCGTGAGTTCGCTGCTGGCGGGATTCGGGCGCATCGCGCCGGATGCCCCGGCGGAGTTCGCCGTGTTGATGGTCTGCATGGGCAACATCTGCCGTTCGCCGACGGCGGAGGCCGCGTTGCGCTACAAGCTGCAGCAGGTCGGCCTCGGCGAGCGTGTTCGGGTCGATTCGGCGGGCACCCACGGGTACCACGTCGGGTCTGCGCCGGACTCGCGGGCGCAGGCGCACGCGCGCGCGCGGGGCCTCGATCTGTCGGCGCGGCGGGCACGCAAGGTCGTGCCCGAGGACTTCGGGCGCTTCGACCTGCTGCTTGCGATGGACGACGACAACGTGGCGGAGTTGCTGCGCCTCGCGCCGCCGGGTTACGACAACCGCGTCAAGCTGCTCATGGGCTTCGCCCGCACCTGGCGAGACGTGCGCGAGGTGCCCGACCCCTACTACGGTACGGACACCGGCTTCGAGCGTGTGCTCGACCTGGTCAGCGATGCCTGTGACGGGCTGACCGGCGTGTTGCTGCGCATGCTCGGTCCGCTGCCCGGCACGCCGGAGACAAGACCCTGAGGCTTCCGATGGAACTTCTGGCGCCGTTTCCCACCAAATCGGTAGGTCTCTGGTATACTTGACGAAACCGGTCGGATAACGCCCGGTACACGTGGACCCAGAGCCGTCAACCCACAGGAGCTCCGCATGAGATTGACGACCAAAGGCCGTTTCGCCGTCACGGCGATGATCGATCTGGCACTGCGCTCGCAGAACGGGCCGGTCGCGCTGGCCGCGATCAGCCAGCGCCAGCAGATCTCGCTGTCCTACCTCGAGCAGTTGTTCGGCAAGCTGCGGCGGGCCGACCTCGTCTCGAGCACGCGGGGTCCCGGTGGCGGGTACACGCTGGGCCGCGACGCGGCCGAGATCACGGTGGCCGACATCATCGTCGCGGTCGACGAACCGATCGACGCAACCGGCTGCGGGGGAAAGGGCGACTGCATGGGCGAGGACAGCGGCAAGTGCATGACGCACGACCTCTGGGCGAGCCTGAACGAGCGCATGATCGAGTTCCTCGACTCGGTGTCACTGAAGAAGCTCGCCGCCGACCAGATCGCCAAGGGTGTCTCGATCGAGGAATCGCCGGTCAAGCGTGCCATCTCGTCGGCGCCCGTCGTCAAGCCGATCAAGGTGACGGCACCCAATTCGGTGTTCGCGCTGGGCAGCGCCCTCGTCAAGTGACCCCGACGCCCGATCCGATTCTTTCCGAGCCACCCGCATGACTCCGCATTTCCCGATCTACATGGACTACGGGGCGACCACGCCCGTCGATCCCCGCGTCGTCGACGTCATGGTGCCCTGGCTGCGCGAGCACTTCGGCAATCCGGCCTCGCGCAGCCACGCCTGGGGTTGGGAGGCCGAGGAGGCCGTCGAGAAGGCGCGCGCGCAGGTAGCCGCCCTGGTGGGCGCGGACCCTCGCGAGATCGTCTGGACCTCCGGCGCGACCGAGAGCATCAACCTGGCCTTGAAGGGGGCGGCGCACTTCTACGCATCCCGCGGCAAGCACCTGGTGACGGTGAAGACGGAGCACAAGGCCGTCCTCGACACGATGCGAGAGCTCGAGCGCCAGGGGTTCGAGGTGACCTACCTCGACGTGCAGGAGGACGGGCTGCTCGACTTCGACCGCCTCGCGGATGCGCTGCGCCCCGACACCATCCTGGTGTCGGTCATGCTCGTCAACAACGAGATCGGCGTCATCCAGGACGTCCCGGCGATCGGTCGCCTGTGCCGCGAACGCGGCATCGTCTTCCATGTCGATGCCGCGCAAGCCACCGGCAAGGTCTCGATCGACCTGCGCGAGCTGCCGGTCGACCTGATGAGCCTCGCTTCACACAAGACCTATGGTCCGAAGGGCATCGGCGCGCTGTATGTTCGACGCAAGCCACGCGTGCGGCTGGAGGCGCAGATGCACGGCGGTGGCCATGAGCGCGGCATGCGCAGCGGCACGCTGCCGACGCACCAGTGCGTCGGGATGGGCGAGGCTTATCGCATCGCCGCCGCCGAGATGGGCATCGAGATCGACCGGATCCGCATGCTGCAGCAGCGGCTGCTGGCCGGCATCGGGCAGATCGAGCAGGTGTTCCTCAACGGCAGCCTGGAGCGGCGTGTTCCGCACAACGTCAACGCGTCGTTCAATTTCGTGGAGGGCGAGTCGCTGATCATGGGGATCAAGGGCATCGCGGTCTCGTCGGGCTCGGCGTGCACGTCGGCGAGCCTCGAGCCGAGTTACGTTCTGCGGGCCTTGGGCCGCAGCGACGAGCTCGCTCACTCCAGCCTGCGCATGACGATCGGCCGCTTCACCACGGTCGAGGACATCGACTACGCCGTGAGCACGCTGCAGGACCGCGTGGCCAAGCTGCGCGAGCTCTCGCCGTTGTGGGAGATGTACCGGGACGGCATCGATCTGTCGACGATCCAGTGGACCGCGCACTGACCAGGAACGCAGCCCCGTCGACCCTTCCCCGTGGCGTACCCCGCCCCGAGCTGCAGAAGGCCCTCGGCGTGGCGTGAGCGAAGACAGCAACACAGAACCAGGAGCAGACCCCATGGCTTACAGCGACAAGGTCATCGACCACTACGAGAACCCGCGCAACGTAGGGTCCTTCGACAAGGGCGACGAATCGGTGGGTACCGGGATGGTCGGGGCTCCCGCGTGCGGCGATGTGATGAAGCTGCAGATCAAGGTCAATCCGGCGACCGGTCTCATCGAGGATGCTCGCTTCAAGACCTACGGCTGCGGATCGGCGATCGCGTCGAGCTCGCTGGTCACCGAGTGGGTGAAGGGCAAGACGCTGGACCAGGCGATGACCATCAAGAACACGCAGATCGCCGAGGAGCTCGCGTTGCCCCCGGTGAAGATCCACTGCTCGATCCTCGCCGAGGACGCGATCAAGGCAGCCGTGCAGGACTACAAGGCCAAGCACGGCGAGGCGACCGACAAGGCGCACTGAGCATGTCCGTCACCTTGACCGAAGCGGCTGCGCGGCACGTCTCGCGCTTCCTTGCACGGCGTGGCAAAGGCGTCGGCGTGCGCCTGGGCGTGAAGACCACAGGCTGCTCGGGTCTGGCCTACAAGCTCGAGTACGCCGACGAGGTCGGCGACGAGGACGTGGTTTTCGAGAACCATGGCGTCAAGGTTCTGGTCGACCCGAAGAGCCTCCCCTACATCGACGGCACGGAGCTCGACTTCGTGCGCGAGGGTCTCAACGAGGGCTTCAAGTTCCACAACCCGCGAGAGAAGGATCGCTGCGGTTGCGGGGAATCCTTCCGCGTCTGATGAAGCTGACCGATGACGACTTCACGCTGTTCGGTCTGCCGCAACGATTCGCGATGGACGGGGCGCAGCTGGACGAGCGCTGGCGCGCGCTGCAGGGACAGGTCCACCCCGACCGCCATGCCTCGCAGGGGCCGGCGGCGCAGCGCGTGGCCATGCAGTGGTCCGTTCGCATCAACGAGGCCTATCGGCGCCTGAAGGACCCGTTGGCGCGTGGTGCGTACCTTGCCGGGCTGCGTGGCGCCCAGCTGGACCTGCACGCAAACACCGCGATGCCTGCCGACTTCCTCGTCCAGCAGCTGCAGTGGCGCGAGGCGCTCGACGAGGCAGCCGACGTCGCGGCCGTCGAGGCGCTCGGCCGGGACGTCGAGCAGCATCGACGCGAGCTCTTCGCGGAGCTCGAGTCCGCGCTGGACGACCGCGGCGACGCCCGGGACGCGGCGAGCCGCGTTCGCGCGCTGATGTTCGTCGCGCGATTCCGCGAGGACATCGACCGGCGACTCGAGGCCCTCGGCGCCTGACCATCCGCCCTGCGACCCCTGACATGGCCCTCCTTCAGATCTCCGAGCCGGGCACATCGCCGGATCCTCACCAGCGGCGGGTCGCGATCGGCATCGACCTCGGCACGACGCACTCGCTCGTGGCCGCGGTGCGCCACGGCCTGCCCGGCTGCCTGCCAGACGCGCAGGGCCGGGTGCTGCTGCCGTCGGTCGTGCGCTACCTCGACGGCGGTGGCCGCCAGATCGGCTACGTCGCACGCGAGGCACAGGCCGAAGACGCGGCGAACACCATCGTCTCGGTCAAGCGCTTCATGGGGCGCCGCCTGGCCGACATCGTGGACGCGCACAAGCTGCCTTACCACTTCGTCGACCAGCCCGGCATGGTCGCGATCGAGACCCGGCAGGGCCTGAAGACGCCGGTCGAGGTGTCGGCCGAGATCCTCGCGACCTTGCGCTTCCGTGCCGAGGACACCTTCGCCGACGACGTGCATGGTGCGGTGATCACCGTGCCGGCGTACTTCGACGATGCGCAGCGGCAGGCCACGAAGGATGCCGCCCGGCTCGCCGGCCTGGACGTGATGCGCCTGATCAACGAGCCCACGGCGGCCGCGGTCGCCTATGGCCTGGACAAGGGCAGCGAAGGCCTCTACGCGGTCTACGACCTCGGCGGCGGGACCTTCGACATCTCGCTGCTGCGCCTGAACCGGGGAGTGTTCGAGGTCGTCGCGACGGGCGGCGACGCCGCGCTGGGTGGCGATGACTTCGATGCGGCGCTGGCGGCCTGGGTGCTGCACGAGGCGGGCGTCGCCGCGGCCAGCCCGCGGGACCGCCGCGCGGTGCTCGTCGCCGCACGCGCGACGAAGGAGGCGCTGACGGATGCGGCGCAGGCCCGTTTCGCCGCCGTCGTCGATGGACGGCTGGTCGAGCGCCTCGTCTCGCGCACGGATTTCGACGAGCAGACCCGGCCCCTCCTGACGCGCACGCTGTCGGCAGCGCGCAAGGTGCTGCGCGACGCCGGCATCACGCGCGACGAGGTGAACGGCGTGGTCCTGGTTGGCGGGTCGACGCGCATGCCCTGCGTGCGGACTGCGGTCGGCGAGTTCTTCGGCCGGGCGCCCTTGACCGATGTCGACCCGGATGAGGTGGTGGCGATCGGCGCGGCGATCCAGGCCAATGCGCTCGCCGGCAACAGCACCGACGGCGAGCTGCTCCTGCTCGACGTGATCCCGTTGTCGCTCGGCCTGGAGACGATGGGCGGGATCGTCGAGCGCATCGTCGAGCGCAACACGACGATCCCGGTGGCCAAGGCGCAGGACTTCACGACGTTCAAGGACGGCCAGACCGCCATGGCCATCCACGTCGTCCAGGGCGAACGTGACCTGGTGGCCGACTGTCGCAGCCTGGCGCGATTCGAGCTGCGCGGTATCCCGCCGATGAGTGCCGGTGCAGCCCGCATCCGCGTCACCTTCCAGGTCGATGCCGACGGCTTGCTCAGCGTGACGGCGCGCGAACAGGTCTCCGGCGTCGAGGCAGCGGTGACCGTCAAGCCGAGTTACGGCCTGGCCGACGATGAAGTGGCCCGCATGCTGCAGGAAGGCTTCGCGCATGCCGAGTCCGACATGGCGGCGCGCGCGCTGCGCCAGTCACGGGTGGAGGCCGAGCGCATGATCCTGGCCACCGAGGCCGCCCTGGCTGCCGACGGCGAACTGCTCGACGCTGCCGAACGCGACGCGATCACCTCGCTGATCGTGCAGACCCGGGCTGCCGCGCAGGGTGACGACCACCGGTCCATCGACGCTCGGGTCGAGGCCCTGGCTCACGGAACCGAGAACTTCGCTGCCTTGCGCATGAACCGTGGCATCCGGGCGGCGCTGGCCGGCCGGCGCGTCGACGAGGTCTGATCCGCGCGACGCAAGGAAACCCATCGTGCCCATCATCCGCATCCTGCCCCACCCTGAATACTGCCCCTTGGGCGACGAGATCTCGGCTCCCCGCGGCACCTCGATCTGCGAGGCCCTCCTCGAGAACGGGATCGCGATCGAGCACGCCTGCGAGATGAGTTGTGCGTGCACGACGTGCCACGTGGTCGTCAAGGAGGGCTTCGACTCGCTGGGCGAGATCGACGAGTCGGAGGAGGACCTGCTCGATCGAGCCTGGGGCCTGACGCCGACGTCGCGCCTGTCCTGCCAGGCGATCCTCGCCGATCGGGACATCACGATCGAGATCCCGAAGTACTCGATCAACCACGCCCGCGAACGGCATTGAGCAGCGTCCGCATGGTCGGCGGGGAAAAAAATGCCCCGGACGAGCCGGGGCGTGAAGTTGCAGACCCGAAGATCCACTGAGGAGATCGACGACACCCCACGAGGGTGCCGCCGACAGGCAATGCAATTCACATGCCAGCCGTCCCTGGTGCATCGTGGCGCATGTCGCGGCCACTCGACGGGCCATTGCCTCGGCGGCGTGCGTCCGACGGCGACCGGACCAGGCCCAGTCGCTAGACTCGCACCATGAACGTGCTCGGCATCGAGTCGTCCTGCGACGAGACGGGCGTCGCCCTCGTCACCTTCGAGGGTGATGCCGTGCCCCGGCTGCTCGCGCACGCGCTGCACACGCAGGCCGAACTGCACGAGGCCTATGGCGGCGTCGTGCCGGAACTCGCGTCGCGCGACCACATCCGGCGGGTTGTGCCCTTGACCGAACAGGTCCTTGCCGCAGCCGGCCTGCGCCGTCAGCAGGTTGACTGTGTCGCCTACACCCGGGGCCCGGGCCTGGCCGGTGCGCTGCTCGTCGGAGCCGGCTTTGCCGTCGCGCTGGCTGCGGCGCTGCGAAGGCCGGCGCTGCCGGTTCACCACCTCGAGGGGCACCTGCTGTCGCCCTTCCTGTCCGCGGACCCGCCACGTTTCCCGTTCGTCGCGCTGCTCGTGTCCGGCGGTCACACGCAGCTGATGCGGGTCGACGGCGTCGGGCGTTACGAGATGCTCGGCGAAACCATCGACGACGCGGCCGGCGAGGCCTTCGACAAGACCGCCAAACTGCTCGGCCTGGGCTATCCCGGCGGCCCGGCGCTGGCCCGCCTGGCCGAGTTCGGCGATCCGCGGGCCTTCGACCTTCCACGGCCGCTGCTGCACGGCGCCGATCTGGACTTCTCGTTCGCCGGCCTGAAGACGGCGGTCATGACGCAGTTCCGGCGTCTCGGGTCGAATGTCTGCGAACAGGCGCGCGCCGACCTCGCGGCCTCCACCCAGGCGGCGATCGTGGACGTGCTGGCCGCGAAGAGCCTGCGTGCCCTGGAGCGGTCCGGCCTGAGCCGGCTCGTCGTGGCAGGCGGTGTTGGTGCCAACGCGAGCCTGCGGGCCCGCCTCGATGAAGCCTGCAGCCGACGCGGCATCCGCGTGCACTACCCCGAGCCCGCGCTGTGCACGGACAACGGCGCGATGATCGCGATGGCAGGCGCCATGCGGCTGCAGGCCGGCATCGGCGAGCCCACGGACGATGGCAGCTTCGACGTGCGGCCTCGCTGGCCGCTGGACGTGGCCGTGCGCAGGACGACATGATCCCGGCGGGCCGCCTGCCGTCACCCCGTTGCCGCCGACTGGCGCTGGGCGCAAGCTGCGAAGGCCATTCATGACCCCCACGATCCGACCCGCGGTCCAGACTCTGCCGGCTTCGCGCATTCGAGACGTCGCCAATGCGGCCATCGGCCGCGACGATGTGCTGGCCTTCTGGTTCGGCGAGAGCGACGAGGTCACGCCGGCGCCCATCCGCGAAGCCGCCGCCGAGTCGCTGGCGCGTGGGGAGACCTTCTACTCGCACAATCTGGGGTTGGCGTCGCTGCGAGAAGGGCTCGCGGCCTATGTGTCGCGCCTGCACGGGCCCGTCAGCGAGGGGCGCATCGCCGTGACGGCCTCGGGCGTCACCGGGCTGATGCTGGCGATGCAGATGCTCGCCGGTCCCGGCGACGAGGTCGTCGCGATCACGCCGGTCTGGCCGAACCTCACGGCGCAGCCGGTCGTGCAGGGCGCGCGCGTGCGCCGGCTGCCGCTGCAGCTCGAGGGCGGGCGCTGGTGTCTGGACCTGGACCGCCTTCGGCAGGCGGTGGGCGCGCGAACGCGCGTGCTGCTCGTCAACTCGCCGAACAACCCGACCGGCTGGACCCTCACCCGCGGCGAGCAGCAGGCGATCCTCGAGCACTGCCGGAGCACCGGCACGTGGATCGTCGCCGACGAGGTCTACGAGCGCCTCTACTACGGGTCGTCCAGCGTGGCGCCGAGCTTCCTCGACCTTGCGTCGGATGCGGACCGACTGGTCGTCGTGCACAGCTTCTCCAAGAGCTTCCTGATGACTGGCTGGCGTCTGGGCTGGCTGGTGCTGCCCTCGGGGCTGCTCGAGCCGATCGGCAAGTTGATCGAGTTCACGAGTTCGTGCTGCCCGGTGTTCGTGCAGCGCGGCGGCGAGGCGGCTCTGGCGCTGGCCGACGAGTTCGTGCCCTCGCTGCGCGATCGCCTGCTGGCCTGCCGGGATCGCCTCGTGACGGGGTTGTCCGGACTGCCCGGGGTGGTGGTCGGCCCCCCGCCCGGCGGGATGTACGCGTTCTGTCGTGTCGAGGGGGTCGACGACTCGCTGGCCTTCGCGAAGAGGCTCGTCGTGGATCATGGCCTCGGACTGGCTCCCGGCTGTGCCTTCGGGCCGGAAGGCGAGGGCTGGCTGCGCTGGTGCTTCGCCTCGGCCGATCCCGGGCGGATCGACGAGGGCCTGCGACGGCTGGCCAGGGGGCTGGCGGCGCGGCGCTGATCGAGGTGAGCGCGGCTCACGCGGGCCCGTCCGCGCTGTCGCGGCTGCGAGGCAGGCACCTGGGCTATACTCCGCAGGTTTCGGACGGCACCTTGCCGCTCGATGCACCAGAGCACGGCGCGGGTCGGTTTCACCTGCGTTCGCAAGTCCATCACGGGAACCGCCGGCCTCCAGGCCGTCGTGCCCAGCGCGACTCGCGCTGTGGGCGCGGCGTCCGCCACCAGGTCCGTCGGCTGTTTCCTCGAGACAGGAAATCCACATGTCGATGACCGCATCCCAGAAGGCCGAGATCATCAAGGCCAACGCCCGTGGCGCTGCCGACACCGGGTCCCCCGAAGTCCAGGTTGCGCTGCTGACCGCCCGCATCAACGAGTTGACGCCCCACTTCAAGGCGCACGCGAAGGACCACCACGGGCGTCGCGGTCTGCTCAAGCTCGTCAGCCAGCGCAAGCGGCTGCTGGCCTACCTGAAGGACAAGGATTCCGATCGCTACAGCGCGCTGATCCAGAAGCTGGGCCTGCGCAAGTAAGCGTTCCCGACCCCGCCCCGGGCGGCACGGGGCGGGGACCACCGAGCCTCATCAGCCACGAGCAACTGCTGTGTCATTCCAAAGCGGCCGCACCGTCCCGTCCCCGGGTGCGCCCCTCTGGAATGGCATTGCTGTCATGACTGGTGCGGCGCCAGCCGATGGGGGCGAGGCATCGATGCGCCCCATGAAGGAGAGACTTCCATGAGCATGTTCAACAAGGTCACGAAGACGTTCCAGTGGGGCGCGCACCGGGTCACGATGGAGACGGGCGAGATCGCCCGCCAGGCCTCCGGCGCCGTGCTGGTCGACATGGAGGGGACGGTGGTCCTGGCCACGGTCGTCGCCGCGAAGACCGCCAAGCCGGGCCAGGACTTCTTCCCGCTGACGGTCGACTACATCGAGAAGACCTACGCCGCGGGCAAGATCCCGGGCAGCTTCTTCAAGCGCGAAGGCCGCCCGAGCGAGCTCGAGACGCTGACCAGCCGCCTGATCGACCGCCCGATCCGCCCGCTGTTCCCTGACGGTTTCTTCAACGAGGTGCAGGTCGTCGTCCACGTGCTGAGCCTCAACCCCGAGGTCCAGGCGGACATCGCGGCGCTGATCGCCAGCAGTGCCGCGCTGTCGATCAGCGGCATTCCGTTCAATGGTCCCATCGGCGCCGCCCGCGTGGGCTACGTGAACGGCGAGTACGTGCTCAACCCGGGCAAGGAGCAGCTGTCCGGCAGCAAGCTCGACCTGGTCGTCGCGGGGACCGAGGCGGCGGTGCTGATGGTCGAATCCGAGGCAGACCAGCTCAGCGAGGAGGTCATGCTCGGCGCCGTGGTCTTCGGCCACGAGCAGGGCAAGGTCGCCATCGACGCCATCCATGAGCTGGTGCGCGATGCCGGCAAGCCGGAGTGGCTCGCCAGCGGCACCTGGACGCCGCCGGCCAAGGACGAGGCCTTCATCGCGAAGGTCTGCGCCCTCGCCGAAGAGCCGCTGCGCGCCGCCTACCAGATCCGCAGCAAGCAAGCTCGCACGCAGGCCTGCCGCGAAGCCTACGCGACGACCAAGGCGGCGCTGGCGGCCGAAGGCGTCGCGTTCGACGAGGTCAAGGTCGAGGCGCTGCTGTTCGACATCGAGGCCCGCATCGTGCGCGGCCAGATCCTCGCCGGCGAGCCGCGGATCGACGGCCGCGACACGCGCACGGTCCGGCCGATCGAGATCCGCGCCTCGGTGCTGCCGCGCACCCACGGTTCGGCGCTGTTCACCCGCGGCGAGACGCAGTCGCTGGCCGTGGCCACCCTGGGGACCGAGCGCGACGCCCAGCGCATCGACGCGCTGGCCGGCGAGTTCGAGGACCGGTTCATGTTGCACTACAACATGCCGCCCTTCGCCACGGGCGAGACCGGCCGCGTGGGCAGCCCCAAGCGCCGCGAGATCGGCCACGGCCGCCTGGCCAAGCGTGCGCTGATCGCCGCGCTTCCCTCCAAGGAGGACTTCCCCTACACGTTGCGCGTGGTCAGCGAGATCACCGAGTCCAACGGCTCGTCGTCGATGGCGTCGGTGTGCGCGGGCTGCCTGTCGCTGATGGATGCCGGTGTGCCGATGAAGGCGCATGTCGCCGGTATCGCGATGGGCCTGATCAAGGACGGCAACCGCTTCGCGGTGCTGACCGACATCCTCGGCGACGAGGATCACCTCGGCGACATGGACTTCAAGGTTG
>ERZ761602.823-NODE-823-length-61966-cov-6.910937_pt1 | contig 61966 bp, 47 predicted proteins | sample MGYA00512165_ERZ761602 | MGnify/ENA primary metagenome ERZ761602 (study PRJEB28899, sample SAMN02445085) | bioreactor sludge metagenome | biome: EBPR sludge; isolation source: Thorneside wastewater treatment plant | place: Australia: Brisbane, Thorneside Wastewater... | reverse complement strand
GGTGGCTTGAGGGAGGTCGGTGGGCGTGGGCGCTGGGTCAGCGGCGGTCGCCGTGGAGGTGGCCTCAACCCCGGTGGTCGTCGGTGAGGGTGTGGCCGTTGGCTCAGTCGGCAGGGGCGGGCTTTCCCAGGTGGGCGTATCCGTGAGAGGCGGAGTAGGCGTCGCGGCGAGCGCGGCCGTCGGTGTGCCGGTCGGCGAGGGCGTGGCCGTGGCGGTCTGGGTCAAAGTTGACGAGGCCATCGGCGTGCTGGTCGGCGCTGACGTCGCCGTCGCCGTCTGGGACGCGGTCGCCGTGGCCGTGGGGGTGTGGGAGGGAAGGACCGCCTCGCCCGGCCGCGGGCCGTCCACGGCGACCTCGGCCGCCAGGCCCAGCGTCTTGGACCAGCGCGCTTCGCCGGTGGGCAGCGCGGCCGCGCCCAGGCCGAGGACCAACAGCCAGAGCGCGGCGCGGGCGAAGCCGCGGCTCACGTGAAGAAGGCGAGACACCATGCCACCACCTGGCGCACGCCGATCCCGATCCAGCCGAGGCGCGGCACGACCAGGACGACGCGGCCATCCAGCGCGTCCGCGGGGATGGGCGGATCGTCGCTGTTGTTAGCGTCCCCGCGCGTCACGAACACGCCGCCCTGGCCGTCGGGCTGGATGGCGACGACGCGATGCACGATCGCGGCCTCGCCGCTGCGGAAGCGGATGATATCGCCGACCCGGATCGTCTCGGGCGCGGTCATCTGGACGAGCGCCACGTCGCCGGTGCGCAGGGTCGGCACCATGCTCGGGCCGCTGATGAGGGTCGGTTGGACGCCCAGCAGCCCGGTGTTGAGCCAGACCAGGGCTGTCGCGGTGACGGCGACGGCCAGCCACTCGGGCGCGGGGCCGGCGGCGCTCTCGTCGTCCACCGGCGCGGAGGGCTGCTGCACGAGGACGAGCGCGGCGGCCGGGTAGAGCGTGCCCAAGGCCGCGGTCACGGCCCAGGGCAGATCCGGCAAGACGGGCGCGAACCACTCGAAGGCCAGCAGCGGGGCGCGGTACAGGAGCGCGGCCAGCGGACCGCCCAGCAGCGCCAGGCCGCCGGCCAGCCCATGCTCGGCCAGGCCGGGCAAGAGCTGCTCGCCGGCGAGGCGCAGGAGCGCGCCCGGGTCGCCGCCCGTGAGCCACTGTGCTGGCGGCACGCTCAGCAGCGTGAAGAACAGCGCCGTCAGGCCGGCGGTGAGGAGCGGTCGGCGCGGCCCCAGCGCGGCGAGCAAGCTGTAGCGCGCGGACTCCGTGCCCACGAGCAGGGCGCCGATGTGCAGCAGGTTGCCGAGCCGCCCGCCCCAGGCCTGGCTGTAAGGCGAGCCGCCAAAGCCCGACCAAACGCCGGCCAACAGCCAGACGGCAACCTGGGTGGCGCCGGCCAGGGCCGCCATCAGGGCCACCGCCCGGGTCAGAGCGGGGGGCGGCGCCTCCGCCGCCTGCCAGCCCAGCCAGGCCAGCAAGGCCACGCCGCACCACAACAGCGGCTGCACCCCGTAGAAATTCCACTCCACGGGCAGGCGCCCCGCGAGGAATACGTGGGCGGCCAGATACGCCAGCAGCAGCAGGCCGACCGCGGCCCAGTTGCGCTCCTGGCGCGCGGGCTGAGCCGGCGGCCACAGGCTGGCGACGAAACGCGGCCGTGGCCGCGCGGCGAAGTCAGGCGTGCTCATCTCACGCGCCTCCGGCGGGGCCTCATGGCGTCGGCGCTGGCGCCGCCTGGAGCAGGGCCGCCAGCTGCTGCCGAAAGGCCTCCGGCGCGACCACGTCCTGCCCCTGCCAGAACGGCTGCGCGCCGCGCAGCCAGGCCTCGCCGCCCTCGCAGGCGTAACCGAACTCCGGCTGGGTGCCGTCGCGCAGCGTGAAGCGCAGACGGTAGCGCTCCAGGCAGCGGGCGCGCGGCTGCAGCGCCAGGGCCGCATCCAAAGCTGCGGTCAGGCCGGCGAGTTGCTCCGCCTCGCTGACGCGCGCGCGCACCACCAGCGGCTCGCCTGGCGCCGGGTGTTCCAGGATGTCGAGCGCGATCGCGGCGTCCAGGCCGGCCGCAGCGAAGACGTTGACGGTCAGCGTCGTCGTCGGGCCGGCGACGCCGGGGAGGTCTGGCGGCGTTGCCGCCGGCGTGGGCGTCGCGCAAGCCGCGACCACGACCGCCCAGGCGAGGCCGAGGCGCGTCAGGTTCAAGTGCCGGTGTGGATCGGCCGGCCGGCCGGACTGACGCAGCCCGGCCGGCCGGTTTTCAAGATGTCTCACGGTGACCGGCGAGCGGCAGATTTTAGGACGGACCCCAGATGATCCACCAGCCGTGTAGGTCGCCGCCGCGGATATCCGGGCCGACGCTGCCATAGCCCCACAGGTGATCGTTGTAGTTGACCCAACCGCCGGGCCCGATCACGCCCATGACGGCCCAGACCTCGCTGGGGCCCTGCACATCGATGGCGGTCTGGATCCAGGCGTTGCGGACCGTCCAGCCGGCCAGCGAGTATTGCGCCACCAGACGGCCCTCGTCCGTGTTGTCGTAGGTGATGGTCTGGTAGCCCATGAACAGGTGCAGGCCGTCGAAGGTGGGACCCCAGCGCTGCCACCAGCGCTGGCCGCCGGACTCGAGCTGCAGCGGGCCGCAGGCCGCGATGATGAGCCACTCCAGGTCCGGGTTGTTGCCCCAGCGCACGCCGTCGCCGTAACCCAGGAAGGTGTCGGACTGGGCGCTGCAGAACGAGAAACCGTTGCCGTTGGCGTGGCCGGTGTAGAAGACGAAGTCGGCGTTGTCCACGTAGAAGCCGTCCAGGCCGTCGCCGCGCCGACTCGGGTCGATGAAGTCGCGCTCCCAGGCGTTGCCTTCACCCCAGTTGAACCGAACTGGGACGCCGGCGCCGCTGAAGCGGTTGACGAAGCCGGCGGCGTTGCCGGCCGAGCCGCCCAGGCCGCCGCACAACCCGATCCACTCCGTGCCGACGTCCAGGCCGCCGGGGACCAGCAGCATCGAGGCCAGCCCCGCGCTCTTGCCCGGCGCCGCGAACCCGATGGGCACGCCCGTGGTCAGCGCTTGCGAAGCGGCGGCGGTCAGGCCGTTGGCGTCCACCACCACGACGCTGACGACCTCCTGGCCGACCAGTTTGCCCTGCGAGCCGATCAGCTGGTAACTGATCTGGCTGGCGTTGGGCAGGGGGGCGGCCGTGCTGGACGAATTCCACTGATAGGTATAGGGCGGAGTGCCGCCGTTGACCGCGGCCTGGGCGGAGACGACGCTGCCGTCCAGGTTCGCCGTTAACGCCGCCTGTGGTCCGCTCTGCGAGGCCGGCACGAGCAGGCGGCGCAGTTGGACCGTTTGATCGCCGATCATCAGCGTCGCGTCACAGGTGTAGTGCGGGAAGAGCGTCTTGACCCCGCCCAGCGCCAGCGGCGGCGCGTAGTAGACCAGCTGCGAGCGCACCGTTAGATTGCGGCTGGCCGCCGCCGGCTCTTCGCCCAGCGCGCCGACCTGCTGAGACAGGGCTCGCAGACACAGCTCGCGCGCCTGGCCGGCCGTGGCCACCGGCACCGCCGGGCCCTGGGCGACGCCGCGCAGGGCGAAAGTCAGCTGTGTCAACTGGCCGGTCGGGTCGAACACGGCCTTGACGGACGCGCCCTGGCCCACCAGCGGGACCTGGCCCAGCGCCAGGTTGTAGCTGACGTGCGTGTCCAGGCGCACGCCCTGATCGCCGAGCAAAGACCGCCCCTGCGCGTCCACGGCCAGCAGCGTGGAGTGGCCGGGGCTGGACTGGGCCGTCAGCGGCCCGAACTGGTCGAAGCGCAGTGCGGCCTTGGCCAGCCCGTCTTCAAACAGGCGCGTGGCCTGGGCCTCGCCCAGCGGCTGCAGCGCCTTGAGCGCGTCCAGGTTGAAGGCCTCCAGCTGGACGGCCTGTTTCTCTTCTTCCACCGGCCCTTCGCCGAGGCTGACCATCGGCACGGCCAGGAACCGGTCGGACGTGAAGCGCAGCGCGCCGTCCGCGCCGAGCAGGCCGCCGGGCAGGCCGAGCGCGTCCGACAGCGCCTGGGCCTGGGCCGGTGTCAGCCCGGACTGCGTCACGGTGTAAGTCGGCAGCGTGGCCTGCGGCGGCGTGCAGGTCTCGTTCCACTGGTTGAACTGGAGGCGGATCGTGTAGGCCAGCGACGAGTTCTGCGGCGCGGCCGACAGGATCTGCTGGTCCACGTCCAGGCGCACGGTCTGGCCGGGATCGATCTGCTGACACAAGTCGATGTTGGTCAGGTAGACGGCGACGTCGGCGCCGGTGCTGGGGTTGTTGTCCGCGTCGGCGTTATCCAGGTCGAACGCCATCGGCAGTCCGGGGATGACGTCGATGTTGTTGATGGTCGCCCGGCCGATCTTAACCGGGATAGATCCGTTGTTGTTGATGTCGAACCAGCCCGTGCAGAAATAACCGGGGTAGCCGTTGTTGGTGCGCAGCGTGCCGTTGTCGCCGGTGGCCGTCAGCGTCGCCAGGCATTCGGCCACCCCCTTGTCGTAGCGATGCAGGGTGTTGTCCCGGTGTTCCGGGCCGTTCTCTTTGGGATCGCAACTGGCGGAACCGATGGCGCAAGCGCCGGTGTCGTAGAAGTCCAGGGCGGGGTCGTTGACGCGGCCGTCGTCGTCGGTGAAGGCGAGGCTGAAGCGGGTGTTGACGCTGCCGGTGTTGACGACGCCGCGGATGGTCAACGTCCGGCTCCACAAGCCATACGCCACCCCCAAAGCGGCCAGGGCCAGCACCAGGAGCATGAAAATTGCACTGGCAGGCAGGGTCCTTCGCGTGGTCATCGGGCAAACCTCCTGAACGTGACCGGAAGGGGACCAAACCAAAGCGCAGGGTAAGGCTTAGGCGCCGCCTCCTTTCTGACCCGCACACACCCTGGGAGAGGGTGCCGCGATGGGTCCAGTTTGAAGGGGATGGATCTGCCCGGAGTGTTATGTTGTTTAAAGCCCGCGCGTTCTGGGCACTGAACAGGGAGGCGAACGACGCTGGTTCAGCCGGTCGGCATTTCACCAGCGAAATTCAAACAAATAGTAGTGGTTATATCCGATTACTAACGAGAGTATAGCACGCCAGTCAATAGCCAGCCGGGCACTCTCGGCGGCTGGGCTGACTGGTGAAGGAGCGAGCATGGGCAATCCCAATCTGCCTGACGGCCGGCTGGCCCTGGTCTACTGGTCGCCGGCGTCGGTGGCCGAGACCAGCCTCGCGCAGTTGGCCGACAATCTGCGCGCGGGCGCCCCCAACGTGACCGGCGTCTACGTGAAGACCAACAACGGGGCCGGCTGGCAGGGCGCGTTCGATTCCAGCAAGCCGAACCTGGCCATCAACGCGGCCGCCGACGTGCGCCGCTGGGTGGACACGCTGGCCGCACGCGGCCTGGAGTGCCATGCCTGGGGCGTGGTGCGCGGCGTCACCGTCCAATCGGAGATCAACCGCTTTGCCGAGATCTGCCAGGGCACGGGCGTCAGCTCGCTGCTGCTGGATCTGGAGCAGGGGCCGGCCTACTTCGTCGGCGACCAGGACGCGGCGCGCGCCCTGGCCACCGGCCTGCGCGACCGCCTGGGCCCGGACTTTCACATCGGCCTGATCTTCGATTACCGCGGCAACCGCCCGGCCCAGCTCTGGGTGCAGAGCGTGTGGTTCCCGGAGATCGACAGCCTGCACCCGATGGTGTACCACTATCACTTCGGCGTCAGCGCCGAGACCGCGCTGCGCAACTGCTACAACGCCATCGGCGCCTGGGGCAAGCCCGTCTACCCGATGCTGCAGGGCTATTCGCCGGGCGGCACCCTCGGCCTGTACCCGGCCGCCGATATCCCGGTGACGGCGGCGCTGGCCGTCGGCCGGTACAGCGCGCGCGGCCTGTCCTGGTACCGCTACGGCCACGGCCTGCACCTCCCGGACGAGGGCCTGGGCGCGGCCGATTTGCCGGAAGTGGCCATGGTGACGCTGCCGGTGGGGGCGCCGCCCGCGCCGGTCCCGTCCCCGGCGCCGAGCATCCTCGGCCGGCCGCCGCTGCCGCCGGATGCGCCGCCGCTGACGGCCATCGTCGATCCGGACAACGAGCGCACCGGCGAGTTCGGCATCAACTACTATGATGACCCGGCCCTGGCGGCGCCGGCCTGGTCGGTGGCGCTGGACGCCAACGGCCGGCCGTACGCTTACCGGCCGGCCGCCTTCAATTATCAGTCCCTGTACGTGGCCTACGTGCCGCGCCTGGTGGGCCGCGGCCGCTACACCATCGAGGCCTTTGTGCCGCGCCGCAACGCCACCGCCCGCGACGCCCATTACTTCATCGTGGACTATCCGGGCGGCCGGCGCCGCGAAACCACCGTGGTGCTGGATCAATCCCGCTACCAGGATCAGTGGGTGCCGCTGCAGGGCGTGAGCAATGGCGCGGCCGTGGCCGCGTTTGAGCTCGACCCGACCCAGGGCGACGCCGGGCGCGTCAACGTGGCCGACCTCACCTTCCAGGACCCGGCCACCGGTCCGGGCGGCCGCTTCGACATCGCCTTCGGCGCGCTGCGCTGGCGGCCGGTGACCAGCGCCGGCCTGACGCCGGCGCCGACCGCCGCCGGCCTGGACGCGCCGGTGGGCACGGACGCGGAACGGCGCGGCGAGCTGGCAACTGGGCGCCGCACCGCCGGCGGCTACCGCTACTGGGTCGGCGCTTGGTTCGACGTCAACCCGCTCGGCTCACGCTACTGGCTCGGCAGCCGCTGGGCCATCCACACCGGTGCCGACCTCAACCTGGACGGCGGCAGCGTCATCGCCGACAAGGACGCGCCCGTGTACAGCATCGGCCACGGCGTGGTGATCTGGGCGCGCTGGGTGAGCAGCGGCTGGAAGAACATCATCGTCGTCGAGCATCCCGTGCCGGGCGAAGACCGCGTGGTCTGGGCGCGCTACGCCCATGTGGGCGATATGCAGGTGAAAGAAGGCGAGACGGTGCGGCTGGGCCAGTTGATCGCCACCATCGGCGAATACGCGCCCAACAACTACCACCTGCACTTCGACATCGCCGTGGACCCGGTCCTGCGCCGCAGCCCCGGCCACTGGCCCGGCGACGACCTGGCCGGCGTGCGCGCCGTCTACACCGATCCGCTGGCGTTCCTGCAAAAGTATCATGTGGTAAGATAACGCCACTCAGACGCCCGCCAATCGACGAAGGACGAAAGACGAAGATCTGCTTTCGTCTTCCGTCCTTCGTCTTTCTTCCAGAGCCGCCATGCCCGACACCCTCCTTTCGCGTTTCCTGCGCTACGTCCAGATCAACACCCAGAGCGATCACGCCTCGACCACCACGCCCAGCAGCCCCGGCCAGTGGGACCTGCTGCGCCTGCTGGAGGCCGAGCTGCGCGCCCTGGGCGCCGCCGCCGTGCACCTGGACGCGTTCGGCTACCTCACCGCCACGGTGCCGGCCACCGACAGCCGCCCGCTGCCGACGCTGGCCTTCCTGGCGCACGTGGACACCGCTGACTTTCCCGGCGCCGGCGTGAAGCCCATCGTCCACCGCCAGTGGGACGGCCAGCCCATCCGCCTGCCGGACGACCCGGCCCAGGTGCTGGACCCGGCGCTGTATCCGGAGCTGAAGACCGCCCTCGGCAAAGACGTGGTCACGGCCAGCGGCTGTACGCTGCTGGGCGCCGACGACAAGGCCGGCGTCGCCATCCTGATGACGTTGGTGGAGTACCTGCTGGCGCATCCCGAGGTCAAGCACGGCCCAATCCGCGTGTGCTTCAACCCGGACGAGGAGATCGGCCGCGGCGTGGAGAAGCTGGACCTGGCGGCGCTGGGCGCCGACGTCGCTTACACACTGGACGGCGAGTATCCGGGCGAGGTGAATTGGGAGACGTTCTCAGGCGACAGCGCCACCGTCACCATCGAAGGCGTGTCCACTCATCCCGGCTGGGCCAAGCCGCACGGCCTGGTGAACGCCCTGCATCTGGCCGCCAAACTGCTGGCCGTGCTGGACGCCGAGAAGGCCGGCCCCGAGCACGCCGACGGCCGCCAGGGCTTCACGCATGTCACCGGCCTCAGCGGCAACGCCGCGCGCGCCGAGATTCATTTCATCCTGCGCGACTTCGACCTGGACGGCTTGCAGGCGCGCGGCACGCGCCTCAAGCACCTGTGTTCAGGCCTGCACGCCGCCGAGCCGCGCGCGCGCCTGAACCTGGAGATCACGCCCACCTACCGCAACATGGGCTACTGGCTGAAAGACGACATGCGGCCGGTGGACCTGGCGTTGGCGGCGGTGCGGGCCGTGGGCCTGGAGCCCAAGGTCATCCCGGTGCGCGGCGGCACGGATGGCTCGCGCCTCACCGAGCGCGGCCTGCCGACGCCTAACCTGTTCGACGGCGGCCACAACTGGCACGGTCCGCTGGAGTGGGTGGCCGTCCAGGACATGGAGCAGGCCGTGCGGATGTGCGTCGAGCTCGTGCAGCTCTGGGCGCAACAGGGCGCGGACTATCCGCGCAAGTTCTCAGGCCGTTAGCCGCCGGCGCCACCGACGCGCAGCCAGCGGCCGACCGCGGCCCCTGGTCCTTCACCCTTCGGCTCATCGTGCGCATCGCCCTGGTCTGCCAATCCTACCCGCCGATGGTCAGCGGCGCGGCCATTGTGGCCTGGCGCCTGGCGGAGGGGCTGGCCCGGCGCGGTCACGCCGTCCTCGTCATCGCGGCCAGCGACCGCGGCCCCGCCTACGTCACCGAAACCGGTTCGCTGCGCGTCGCCCGCCTGCGCGCCTGGCCCAACCCGTTCCGGGTCGGCCAGCGCGCCGTGCTCTTCCCGCGCCGCGCCGTGGCCGCCGAGCTGCGCGCGTTTCAACCGGACGTCGTCCACGCCCATGATCCCGTCAGCGTCGGCCTGGCCAGCCTCTTGGAGGCGCGCGCCCTGAAGCGGCCGGGCGTGCTCACCATCCATCAACTGCCCTGGTTCGTGTCCGCGTATCTGCCCGCCTGGGCGCGCGGCCTGCCCTCCCTGATCGAGCCGCTGCTGTGGCGCTACTCCCGCTGGCTGGCCGGCCGCGTGGACGCCCTGATCACGCCCAGCCGCACCATCGCCGAGATCGTGCGGGCCCAACTGGCCGGCAGCCCGGCCGGCGACCCCATCCCGATCAGCAATGGCGTCGACCTGGAACGCTTTTCGCCAGCCCCGGCCTTCCCGGACGAGGCCGTCGTTCTGCGCCGAAAATACGGCCTCGACCCGCAACTGCCCGTTCTCCTGCACGTCGGCCGGCTGGACGCCGACAAGCGCCCGGACCTGGCCGTGCGGGCCGCGGCGGCCGCCCTGCGCGCCGTACCAGCCCAATTGCTGGTGGCCGGCGATGGCCGGCTGCGCCCGGCGCTGGAAAAGCTGTGCGGCGAACTGGGGCTGGCCGGCCGCGTCCGTTTCCCCGGCTACCTCCCCGTCACCGGCGACCTGCCGGGCGTGTTCCGCCTCGCCACGGCCTTCGTCACCGCTTCCGAAGTCGAGATCCAGAGTTCGGTGGTGCTGGAGGCGGCGGCCTCCGGTCTGCCGGTGGTGGCCGTGCGCGCCAGCTCGATGCCGGAATATGTGGACGACGGGCGCACCGGCTACCTGGTGGCGCCGCGCGCTGTGGACGCCCTGGGCGAGCGCCTGGCCCGCCTCGTGCGCGACCCGGCGTTGGCGCGCACGCTGGGGCAGGCCGCGCGCACGTTGGCCGAACGCCATCACCCGGCGGCCACGCTGGACGAGCATGAGGCCGTCTATCGCCGGCTGGCGGCGGCCGCGGACGCGCGACGACCATAACGCCCGACCCGGCCGGCCTTCTGCTTTGCCCCGGCCTCCGATATAATGCAAGCGCGTGCTCGGGTGGGTCCGACGCGGCGGAGACCTTTGAACCCCGTCAGGGCCGGAAGGCAGCAGCGGTAAGGAGTCATCTCCGGGTGCCGTCGGGTTGCCTGCCCGAGCGCGTGTTTTTTCCCCAGACCTCATGGAAACAGAGACGCCGCCCCTGACCCCAATCATGCCGGCCGCGCCTCAGCGCGCGGGTTGGCTTGGCGCGGCCCTGGTCGGCCTGGCCGCGCTCGCCGCCGCTGCTTACCTGCTGACCCAGTCCACGTTCACGGTCCGCGCTGATGGCCAGACGCGCCAGATCCAGGCCCATGCGGCCACGGTGCAGGACGTGCTGGCGGCGGCGGCCATCCCGGTCTTCCCCGAAGATGCGCTGTGGCTGGGCGATGCCCAGGTGCAGTTGCCCATCACCGGTCTGACAACCACGGTCGACGCCGGCGCCTTAGTCGTCGTCGAGCGCGCCGCGCTGGTCCACCTGGACGTGGATGGGCAGTCCCTGACTGTGCGCACCCGCCAGACCGACCCGGCCCAGATCCTGGCCGAGCGCGGCCTGCTCCTGTACCCGGGCGACGAGGTCTGGGCGGACGGCGCGCGCAGCGAAGCCGGCGCGGCCTGGGCGGCGGCGCCGCGCCAGATCACGGTGCGGCGCGCGCAGACCGTCACCGTCGTCGACGATGGTTCGACGTTCACGCTGAACACCGCGGCTGACACGGTGGGCGCGGCCCTGTGGCAGGCCGGCCTGCGGCTCTATCAGGCCGACCAGGTGGAGCCGGCGCTGTCGGCGCCGCTGACGCCTGGCCTCACCATCACGCTGACGCGCGCGCGGCTGGTGACCATTCAGGCGGATGGACGCGCCGTCACGGCGCGCACGCGCGCGGCCACCGTCGGCGCGGCGCTGACGGACGGCGGGCTGCCCCTGATCGGCGCGGACTATGCCGTGCCGGCGGCGGACCAGCCGGTCCCGGCCGACGGCTTGCTCCGCGTCGTGCGCGTGCGCGAGGCAGTGCTCACCGAGCAGCTGGTCATCCCGCGTGAGACCGTCTACCAGGCCATGCCGGACGTCGAGATCGACACCGTGCAGACCCTGGCCGCCGGCGCCGACGGCCTGCAGCGGCGCTACCTGCGTGTGCGCTACGAGGACGGCGTCGAGGTGAGCCGCGTCACCGAAGCGGAAATTGTGGCGCAGGCGGCGACACCGCGCGTCATCGGCTATGGCGCCAAGATCGTCATCCGCACGCTGGACACGCCGGACGGCCCAATCGAATACTGGCGCGCCTACACCATGTACGCGACGTCTTACTCACCGGCGCGGGCCGGCACGCCGGTCACAGCGCGCAACTACGGGCGGACGGCCTCCGGCAAGCTGCTGGTCAAGGGCATGGTCGCCATCGACCGCACGATGATGCCGTTCGGCACGCGCCTGTATGTGCCGGGCTACGGTTTCGCCGTGGCCGAGGACACCGGCGGCGGCGTGAAGGGCCGCTTCATCGACCTGGGCTACGACGACTGGAACTACAAATCCTGGCACCAGGTAGTGACGGTCTACTTCCTGACGCCCGTCCCGCCGGCAAGCCAGATCCGCTGGATCATCCCGGCCACGGTCCCGTGACGCGGCCCCACTGTTCAGACTCTCTGCCCCATGCGTCCGCTGCCCGTCACCCAGATTCTGCGCCGCTATAACCTGCAGCCCAAGAAGAGCCTGGGCCAGAATTTTCTCGTCGACGAGGCCGCGCTGGCGCGCGTCGCCGCGGCGGCCGAGCTCGCGCCGGACGACACGGTGCTGGAGATCGGGCCGGGCCTGGGCAGCCTCACGCGCCACCTGGCCGAGGCCGCGCGCCGCGTGGTGGCCGTGGAGCTGGATGCCGGCTTGCTGCCGGCGCTCCAAGACGTGCTGGCGCCGTACGCCAATGTCGAGGTCGTCCACGGCGACATGCTCAAGCTGGCGCCGGCCGCGCTGGATCTGGCGCCCGGTTACAAAGTCGTCGCCAACATCCCCTACTACATCACCTCGGCGCTGCTGCGGCACCTCCTGGAGGCGCCGGCGCCGCCGGCCCGCCTGGTGCTCACAGTCCAGCGCGAGGTAGCCGAGCGGATCTGCGCCGAGCCGGGCGCGCTGAGCCTGTTGGCGGTCAGCGTGCAGTTCTACAGCCGGCCGCGCATCGTCGCCCGCATCCCGGCCGGGGCCTTTCACCCGCGCCCCGAAGTCGACTCGGCCGTGGTGCGCCTGGACGTGCTGCCCGAGCCGGCCGCCGCGGTGGCCGACGTGGACGACTTCTTTCGCGTGGTCAAAGCCGGCTTCAGCCAGAAGCGCAAGCAGCTGCGCAACGCGCTGGCCGCCGGTCTGCAACTAGAGCCGGCCGAGCTGGAGAGGCGCCTGGCCGGCAGCGGCGTAGACCTGACACGCCGGGCGGAGACGCTGACGCTGGCGGAGTGGGGGGCCGTGGCGACGGCCTGTCTGCGGCCGGCGACCCGTTGACGCGCCGATCACCCCTTGTACAATAGGGCCATCTGGGGCGGTGGCGGAACTGGCAGACGCCGCGGACTTAAAATCCGCTGTCCTTACGGACGTGAGGGTTCGATTCCCTCCCGCCCCACAAACACGAGAGCAGCCCTCGCCGGCTGCTCTCGTGTTTGTGATGTTCCCTCTTGCGGGCCGGCGCTCCCCCTCGAACGCCGACCCGTCTGGTTACCGGCCGGGCGGATTACCGGCCCAGGTCGCGGTTGGCGCGAATTGTCTCGATCGCATCGTAACTGTGATCCGGCGTCGGGATCGGCTTGATCAGCCGGCCGGCGCGGATCGCTTCGATGGCATCGTAGCTGCGATCGCCCTGCAGGACCAGGCGCTGGGCGCGCATGGTCTCGATCAGGTCGTAGCTGCGGTCCGCCACCGGCCGGGGGTTGATCAGCCGGCGGGCGCGGACCTCCTCGATCGAGTCGTAGTTGTGCAGGGCGCGGTAGACCTCCAGCGCGTTCGGCTGGGCGCCGGTGCCGCTGGCGGTGGGCCGGGTCTGCACGGTGTAGACCAGCACTGCCAGCAGCGCGGCGGCCAGCACGACGGCCAGCGCCTCCACCGGCAGTTTGTGGGAGGCCGCCCACTCCCAGGCGGGGCCGTGATGCACGCTGCCGTGCGGAGTGCTCAGGGCCGGGCGCTGGCTCGAGGGGGACGGATTGCGGCGAGACATTGCAAGCTCCTTTCTTTGGCGAAGCTAGGCAACAAGTGATGGTGACCGGCCGTTTACGGCAGCGCGGGCAGGAAGTCCGCCGGGACTTCCGTCCAGACGCCCTCCTGCACCCGGTAGCCAAGCATGGCATACAGGGTGGTATCACCGTTGGCATCGAACGACCAGGTGCCCAGGACACCCTGAAAGTCCCGGGTAGCGAGAACGGCCTTAAGAATGGCGGCGCGGTCTTTGACGCAGACGCGGGCGATGGCGGCCAGTGCCACACTGGCGGCTTCGTACGCGAAGGCTGTGTAGCCGCTAGGCGCCTGATAGCGCGTCGTGTAGTCGGCCACAAACCGCTGGCCGGCGGCAGGCAGCTGGGCGGGCACCACGCCAGCCAGGGTTGTGTAAATCCCATCGCCGCTGGCGGCCGTGACTGCCTGGGCGAAGTCCGGGATGAGGAGGCCATCCGGTCCCATGACGGCGGCCGTGACGCCGGCGACGCGGAGGCCCTTGATCAACTGGACCAGGTCTGGCTGGGCGAGGCCGCCATAGTAGATCAGGTCCGGATTGGCAGCCGTGATCTGTGCGGTGAGGTCCGCCAGATTTCCAGACACCTCGGCCCGGCCGACGACGGTGAGGGTGTGGGCCGCCGCGCTCTGCTCGAACTGGTCGGCGATCGCGCGGCCATAGCTCTGACCATCGTCCAGCATGTAAACGGTCCGGGCGCCGAGGTGGGCCGCCCAGCGCGCGCCGAACGCGCCCTGAAACTCATCCCGAGCGATAACGCGCGCGTAGTTGCGCTCGCCGCCGGGGAAGTACCGGGCGGCGTCCGCGCCGGCGGTCAGGTCATCGGCGGTGTTGGCGGGGCTGATCATCACCAGGCCGGCTTGGTTTAGGATCGGGATGGAGACGCGGGCCGCGTCGGAGTTGAAGGTGCCGAGATAAACCACGGCATCTGGGTCGGCGGCCGCCTGGTTGGCGTTGGCCCGCTCTCGATCCGCCGCCCATTGGCCGGAGGCCGCGCTGGCGTCATCCAGAGAGACGTAGTCGATCCTGAACCGGCCCGCGCACACCAGGCCGCCGTCGGTCTGCTGGTCCACCGCCAGCGTGATGGCGTCGACCAGGGCGCCGGCCTCGGCGGCGCTGTGGCCGGTCAACGGCAGGCTGGAGTAAAGCCGCAAGGTCTGCGGTTCCGGCCGCGGCGTGGCGGTCGGGTCGGCCGGCGCTGCTGTTGCCGTGGCAGCCGGCGGCTGGGTCGGGGCTGGCATGGCGACCGGCGCGCAGGCCGCGGCCAACAGAGCCAGTCCAGTCAGGATCGCATAGAGTCGTTGAACTCTCCTAGGTTGGTTCCACATAGGCATCTCCCGTGCGGTATGAGGCGCCCCGGCCCGCCAGTCCCGAACGGGCGACGGCGGCGGCGCTTAAGCAAAGGTCAGATCAGTTTGTAGATGCCCCGGAAGTTCCCTCTCCCCTTCCGGGATGACCGAACCGCCCGCGCGGAGGCCTCAGCGCGTCGGGCAGGTCGGCGTGGTATCTGTGAGATTGTAGTTCGCGCGCTCCTCGGGCGTGAACTCGCGCAGCCGCCGCGCCGTCAGGGCTCGGCCGCCAGGCCAAATTGGGCGCGCTCCTCGGCCGTGAGGGGCCGGATGGCGCAGCACTAACGCGCGTAGTCGATCAGTTCCTGGGTGCTCTGCCAGGCAGGCCAGATCTGCACCCGGGCCACCACATCGCTGCTCGTCAGCATCCACCGCCCGTCCGGCGACCAGAAGCCGAAGGAGCCCCACACCGTCGGCACATCCAGGGTTAGCAGCTCCGCGCCCGTCGCCGCGTCCCACATCCGCACGGTGCCGTCACCGCTGGAGGAGAGCAGGCGCTGCCCGTTGGGCGACCAGACGCACGACAGGACAAAGTCTTGGTGCTGGTTGAGGCGGAGCAGTTCTTGGCCGGTGCGCGCGTCCCAGACCCGCACGGAGTTATCGACGCCGGCGGTGCCGCTGGCCGTGCACAGCCGGCTCCCGTCCGGCGACCATTCCACCCACTCGACGTTATCGGTGTTGCCTTCCAGGGTCAGCACGATCTCGCCGCTGGCGGCATCCCAGACGCGCACGATGCCGTCGCCGCCCTGCGGGGAGGCCGCGATCCGCCCGCCGTCCGGCGACCAATCCACATGGATCAGCGCCGTCCCTTCGGGGTGGCCGCTCAACGTCTGGACTTTCTCGCCGGTAAAGGCGTCGAAGATTTCGACTTTTGAGGTGCCAAAGCCCTGGCTGGCGATGCGCCGGCCATCGGGCGACCAGGGCGGCCAGATGCCGCAGCCATTCTCCGGACACGGCAACCAGGCCACCTCCTTCTGCGTCTGCGTATCCCAGACGAGCAGAGCGCGCTCCGAAGGCCCATCCGCCACCAGATAGCGGCCGTCGGGCGACGGCCCGGCATAGAAGATGATGTCCGTGCCTTCCAGGAAGGTGGCCGTCGGCTGGCCGGTCGCTGCGTCGAAAATCTTGACACTCCCATCCAGCACCACCGGGTTGCCGGCCCAGGTTCCGGCGCCGACAATGATTTCCTTGCCCGAGGGCATCCAATTGGCGAACATGATGTTCTTCTGTTGCAAAGCCCGGACTTCCAGATCAGTCGTTGCCTTCCAGACATAGACGCGCCCGTCCTGGCCCGTGGAAAGCAGACGCCGGCCGTCCGGCGACCAACTGAGGCTCAACACCGGGGCCAGATGCCCGCGCAGCGGGAACTGCTCGACGCCCGCGGCCGTGTCCCACACCCGCGCCGCGCCGTCGCTGCCGGCCGTCGCCAGCCACTGCCCATCCGGCGACCAGGCCACGCCATACACCGGGCTCGTGCTCACCGTGAAGCGCTGGATCTCGACAGCTGTAGCCGCCTCCCACACGCGCGCTGTGCCGTCCTTGCTCGCCGTGGCCAGGCGCTGGCCGTCCGGCGACCAGGCCACGGCGATGACGCCGCCCGCATGGCCGGCGAGCGTGGCGACCTCCCGGCCGCCAGCCGCGTCCCAGATTTTGGCCGTGCCGTCGTCGCTGGCCGTCGCCAGCCGTTTACCATCCGGCGCCCAGGAGACGCCGTGAACAAATGATGTGTGGCCCGCCAGCCGCGTCGGGTCTCCGCCGGCGGCGAGGTCCCAGACCAGGGCCGTGTCATCCCCGGCGACTAAGGCCAGGCGCTGCCCCTCCGGGGCGCGAGCCAGCGTCTGATGCGTGATGAAGTTGCTCGTGTAAAAGTCGTTGTTGTGATACTCGGGCGGCAGCTCGGCTTCGTCGCGGACGAGCACCGGCCGCCGCTCCCCGGTGGTCGGCGTCCAGGCGTAGACCGAGACGAGGCCGGTGCGGTGCTGGTGGGATTCGTAGCGCGTGCCGGTGCTGTAGTACACCTGCTGGCCATCAGCCGACCAGGCCAACGCCAGCGCCGCCGGCTGAACGTCCAGACGGCTCAGCTCCCGGCCGGAGGCCGCGTCCCAGATGCGAATCGTTTTGTCTTCGCCCGTCGTCGCGATCCGCTGGCCGTCCGACGACCAGGCCGCGCCGAGCACGCGGCCCACATGGCCGGCCAGCAGGCGCTCGGCCCGGCCGTATGTGACCGCCTGCGCCAGCGCGTGCTCGGCCTGCGCCGTGTACGGATAATGCTCGAGTGCCTCGAGGGCCAGCAGCACCCCGCGATCCGAGCTGCCAAAATAGACTTCGTTTTCGGCCTGCTGCGCCAGGAGGAGGGCGGCCTGATGCAGCGCGCGGCCGCGTTCGGTGTTGGCCAACCAGGCCAGCCCGCCGGCGATCAGCGCCGCGACCAGGAAGACGCCCACCAGCGCCTGCAGCCCGAGGCGCACCCGCCGCTGCAAGGCGGCCTCGCGCGCCAGGCGCGCCTGATCTTCAGCCGCGCGGCGCTCTTGTTCGGCCAGGCTGGCCGCGTAATACTTGCGCTCAGCCGGCGTCAGCGCCAATGTGGTCACAGCCAGCCAGGCCTGGAACTGCGCCAGCCGCGCGCCCGTCAGCAAGAAGCTCGGGTCGCGCCCGGCCACCTGCCATTCCTCGGCCGCCTGCGCCAACTGCCGCTGCAGACGGATATCATTGCGGCTCTCGGCCAGCCACTCGCGCAGGCGTGGCCACTCGCGCAGCAGGGCCTCGTGCGCCACCTCCACCGTCGGCGCGCGCGTGCCGGGGTCGCGATCAAAGCTGACTAAGCGCGCCTGGCCGAAAGCGGCGAGCAGCGCGCCCACGGAAGCGCGGTCCAGCGCCTCCAACTCCGCCCGCAGCGTCCGCCGGCGGGTGTCCTCCACGCTTTCGCCCAGCGTCACCAACCGCAGGAAGACCTGGCGCGCGATGGATTGCGCGGCCGGGTCGAGGCCCGCGAAGACGGCCTCGGCGCGATACGCCAGCGCGCCTGCGACGCCGCCCAGGTCGTGGTAGGCCTGCCGAGTCAGGGCCGCGCCCGACCGGCGCTCGAAGAGCTCGGTCAGCGTGTACTGCAGCAGCGGCAGGGTCCCGGGCTGGTCGGCCACGTCGCGGATCAGGGCCGCCATTAGGCCGGGCTCGAGCGTCAGCCCGGCGCGCTCGGCCGGCCCCTGGATGGCGCGCTCGAGTTCGTCGGCTGTGAGCGGCAGGACAAATTCGCTGCGCTGGCGCAGCAGCTCGCCGAAATCCACATAGCGCAGCGGCCGGTCGGTGAAATCCGCGCGCAGCGTGAGCACCACGCGCAGCCGGCTGCGCTCGTCCAGGGCGGCGGCCACCAGGCCGGCCAGCAGTTGAGCGCGCTCGGCCTCGGCCTCCGCCAGGGTAAAGACCTCCTCGAACTGGTCGAGCACCAGCACAAGCTGAACGGCCGCCTCGGGCGGCAGACAGCGCTCCACGGCGCGCAGCAGGCCGCGCTCACCGTCCCGCAACTGCTCCAACAGGCTGGCCGGCGGGTTGACGGCCACGCGCAGCAGCGCGGACTCCAGGGCCTCGAACGGACGCGGGCCGGGCGCGCACTCGACGATGAACCACTGCTCGGAGCCGGGCAGGCCGCCGCGGCGCAGTGCCGGGAGCAGGCCGGCCTTGACCACCGACGACTTGCCGCTGCCGCTGGGCCCGATCACGGCCAGGAAGCGGGCCAGGTCGCCGCCCTCGCCCAGGCGCACCAACAGCTGCTGGACCAGGGCCTCGCGTCCGAAGAAGTCCTCGGCGTCGGCCGCTGTAAAGGCGCGCAGGCCCTTGTACGGGTTGTCGGCCTCGGTCAGGACGCGGGCCGGTGCGGCAGCGCTGGCGCTCGGGCGGCCCAGGGCGCGGCGCCACTCAGCCAGCAGCTCGTCAACGGCCGGGTAGCGTTCGGCTGGGTCCTTGGCGGTGGCGCGGCCGATGACGGCGTCCAGCGCAGCCGGCAGCCCGGCGCGGTTGGCGGCCAGCGGCGGCAGAGGCGCGCTGAGGTGCTGGTGCATCACGTCCACGGGCGTCGGGCCGGTGAAGGGGACGGCGCCGGTCAGCAACTCGTACAGCACCACGCCCAGGCAATAGATGTCGGACTGCGGGCGCACGAACTCGGAACGGATCTGCTCGGGCGAGATGTAGGCCGGCGAGCCGACGATGGCGTCCACCTGGGTGGCCTCGTCCAGCCGGGGGTTGCTCAGGTTTTTAGCGATACCGAAGTCGGCCAGGTAGGCATTGCCGTCCTCGTCCAACAGGATATTGGCGGGTTTGAGATCGCGATGGACGACGCCGGCACGGTGGGCGGCGGCGAGGGCGCTGGCGAGTTGCTCCACGAGATGGGCGACGGTGTCCAACGGCAGTGGCCCGGCCTCCAGTAGTTTCTGGACGCTGCCGCCGCGCAGCAGGCGCATGATGAGGTAGGCCACGCCCGGCTCGCGCCAGTAATCGTACAGCGGCACGATGTGCGGATGCTCCAGGCGGGCGATCAGCTGGGCCTCCGCCTCGAAGCGGCGGATGAACTCGGCGTGGTCCGCATACTGCGGCAGGATAATCTTGACGGCGACCTCGCGCTCGACGCCGGGTTGGACGGCGCGGTAGACGGCGCCCATGCCGCCTTGGCCGATGCGCTCGCCCAGGGCATAGCCGCGCACGGCGCGGCCGGAGAGGTCCACCAGGCCGATCTCGTCGCGGCGCGGGGCGGGTGTGGGCGGCGCGGGTTCGGCGGCGCGCTCCACGCGGGCCAGGCGCACGAAGGCGGCGCGCTCGTCCAGCGGCAAATTGAGCGCCATCGCCAGCCGTTCGGCGATCTGAAGTGAAGGGCGCAAATCGTCGTACTCGATTTTGCGGACGGTGACAGGGGCGCAGCCGACCCGGCGGGCTAATTCGTCCTGCGTGAGTCCCAATTCGCGGCGGCGGGCTTTGACGACCTGGCCAAATGACGGCGCAGCGTTCATGGCGCTCCCCTTCTCGTGCAGATCGGCCGCAAGCTGAAGAACCTGCTGACGCAATTCAGTCTAGCACCGCCGAGGCGTGACGGGCAATACAGCGCCGGCGTTTATATCAGTTTTGTATCAGTGAGCGCTGGGGCCGCGCTTCGTCGGCGCGCCATTCGGTGGGCAGCGCCGCGGCCAGAGCCGATGTTTGGGGAGTGGGGCGCTCGCCTCGGCCGGCCGCCTCAGGCGCCGGCTTCGGGTTCGATGGTGAATTTGAGCGGGTAACCGGCCTGGCGGGCGACGGCGTGGGCGCGGCCGACGCGGTGCTTGGCCTCTTCGATCGGCAGGGTCATCACGTAGGCCACGCCGTTGAAGTGGGCGTAGGCGGTGACGCGCTCGGAGTCGGAGGGGTTGAGGCCAAAGATGGAGCGCAGCACGACGATGACGAAATCGTACGGTGTCACGTCGTCGTTGTGCACCAGGATTTTGCCGTTCTCGCCATGCTCGTCGGCGACGACCCAGTCCAGATCAGGCTGGGTGTTGACGTCCGGCAGGGCGGGCGGGGGTGGAGTGGGAGACGTCATCGGCGCGGGCCTGGGGCGATTTTACCTGATCGGCCGGCTGGTCCGGGACGGTCACGGGCACTGCACGACGCCCTGCGCCCACAGGCAGCCGCCGCAGGCCGGGAAGCCGCTGCCGAGACAGTCGTCCAGGTTGGCCTCAGACAGGTCGCAGCCGCCGCAAAACGTGCACGGCGCGAAGCCGAAGCCCTGCACGCGCTCGCGGTAGGCCACGTAATCCGGGCGCTGCCACAGCGACCACAGGTCGGCCGCGTTGATGTTGCCGAGGGTGTGCTTGGAGTTGAGGCGCGGCTTGCCGTGCAGGTAAGTGGTGTGGGTGTGCAGCAGCGGCAGACACGGGCTGACGCCGCCGTCCCAGCCGATGGAGATCGTGCCGCTTTCGATGAACGAGCAGACGTCGGTGGCGCCGGCCAGGCTGCTGCCGCCGAAATTGACGTTGTAGCCGGCGTTGAGGGCGGCCGTAAACGCTTCGCGCGTGCCGTTGACGAAGTCCATGCGCGGCAGGCTGAGCTTGCGCTGCCAGGGCGAGTCCATATAGGCCAGGCTCTTGACCGTGTTGGCGCACAGCATCTCGGCCTGCAGCTCGGGTGTGGTCGGCAGGACGTTGCTGACCGAGAAACGCGAGGCGCGCAGGCTCTTGCCGATCTGGAGCACGGCCGGCAGTTCGTGGATGTTGCGGTGCATGGCGACGAAGGCCAGGCCGATCTCGGGCCGCGGCCGGTGGCTGGCCGGGCGCAGCCGGCTGAAGCGGCGCAGATTCTCCAGCACCAGCGGCAATTGGGCGCCCAGGCGCACGTCGGCGTAGCTCTCCGGCGTCGCGCCGTCGAGCGACACCCACAGCACGTCCAGGCCCAGATCGATCAGAGCCTGTGCGCGCTTTTCGGTGAGCAGGGTGCCGTTGGTGATCAGCTCCACGCGGCACCCGAGCGCCTTGGCCTGGGCCGCCCAGGCCAGCGTGCGCTTGTGGAACAACGGCTCGCCGATGCCGCCGAAGAAGACGGTCGGACGCGGTTCCAGGGCACCCAGGCTGGCCAGGAGCGCGCCGAACGTGGCGTCCGTCATCCGGCCCATGGCCTCATCCCAGTTGTTGCGCAGACAGGTCCGGCAGTCGATATTGCACAGGCTGGTCACTTCGACATACACCTTGGTGAGGTGCTGGGCCGGCCGGTGCAGGCGCAGAGTGTTGACCTCCGACTCCAGGCGCACGCGGCTGCCCGGCGCCAGGCCATAGCGCTCGGCCAGCGCCTTGGGCAGGACCAGGCGGCCGTGTTCGTCGACTTCGGCCCAAAGGGTGGCGTTGGGGCTGGGATTCGTCATATCGGCATCCTGATGGCAGCGGCCGGAAGCCGGCCGCGATCTGAATACAAAATAGCTTATCGGCTTAATCCAAAACAGTGATAGGCGTCACCCGGTCAGGTTGGCGTCGTCATCCGCCGCCTGGCGAGTCCACCTTCAGCCCGCGAAAATCATCGTGATCTGTTTTAATCCCGCCACAGCCATCCATAAGTCGCGCCGCCTTTCACATTTTCCCAAGAATCCCCGATCTATAACCATTTTCGTACTGAGTAATAAAAGAGTTGGTGACAGTTGGCGCTTCACAACCAAGCGATTCCGGTTAAGCTATGCCCTAGTACCTTGGTACTGGTGCCAAGGGACTGGCGTAGCGGAACGCCCAAACCCCTCAAACCGGCGACAAAGGAGACTTCACAATGTACGGCACAGCCACGATTGAGACATTTCATGCTCAGTTGACCTCGACGGACGCCTCGCCCCTGCTGGAGGCTCTGCGGCGCCTGATGACTGCGGACAAGGATGAAATCCTGTCCCGCATTCAGACGGCGGCCTCCTGGTCCGGGTGGCCCTGGTAACGCCAGTTCACCACCGACGTCCACTGCTACGCGCCGGAAACGGCGCGTAGTCTTTTTCACCCTTTGGCTGTTTTCGATTTGATTCGCGCCCATGGCATTCCGGCGAACCATGGCCCCGAAGCGGAGCGAAGTGGGCGGGCCGGAATCCAGGCGATTTCGTCACGAACTGGACCCCGGCGCCAGCCGGGGTGACGCCAACCCAAACGGAAATCGCGATATGTTAGACAAAATCAGAGAGCACGTCCTCGCCCTGCCTGAGTTCCAGGTGTGGCCGGAGCTGTTCGCGGCCTTCGAACGGAGCGGCACGCAGCCGCGCCTGGATTGGGAATTGCCCGAACTGGCCTGCCGGTCCGTGGGCGGCGATCGGGAGGCCGGCCTGGTCGGCGCGGCCGCCATCGCCTGCCTGCAGATCAGCATCATCCTGGTGGACGATATCCTGGATGAAGACCCGCGCGGCGAGCACCGCAAGATCGGCCCCGGCCGGGCCGCTAACCTGGCGTTGGCGCTGCAAGGCGCCGCCGGCCAGCTGATCGCGCGCGCGCCCCTGGACGCCGCCGGCCAGGCCGCGGCCCAACGCTGCCTGGTGGACGCCGCTGTCAAGACCGCCTATGGCCAGGACCTGGATGCCCTCAACCTGGACGGAGAAGCCAACTACTGGCGCGTCGTCGAAAATAAGAGCACGCCCTTCTACGGGGCGGCCTTGGAGTTAGGCGCCCTCCTGGGCGGCGCCGCGCCGGACACGGCCGCCAGCCTGTATCGCCTTGGCACGCTGATCGGCGAGATCATCCAGCTCAACGACGACGTCACCGACGCCTTCCAGACGCCGGCCAACCCGGATTGGCTGCGCGGGCGCAATAACCTGCTGATCCTGTACGCGCGCACCGCCCCGCACGCCGAGCAGGCGGCCTTTCTCCAGTTGCTGTCCGAGATCCAGTCTCCGGGAGCCCTGGCCGCCGCTCAGCAGATCCTGATCCGGTCTGGCGCCGCCAGCTACGCGCTCTTTCACATCACTCAGCGCGTGGAGAAGGCCAAGGCCCTGGTGGCCGCCCTGCCGCTGGCCGACCGGGAGCTGTTGGCCGAACGCATCATCCCGCCGACGCCGGTGCCGGTGGGCTGAGCGCGCTTGAGCGCGCTCAAGCGCGCTCAAACCGGTCTCGCCAGATCAGGCGCCCCACACCTGCGCCGCCGGGCGGCTGGGTTTGGGCGCCTGATCTTTTGAGAATGGGTAGGTCCGGTGCTTTGATCATGTGGCTGAGACAAAGGAGGGTTGCTGCTTGAGACGAAGTCGGCGTAAGCCGTCCATCTTTATCATTTAAGCGGAGGAATATCAGGGTGCGGAGCCGCGTCTAACCGGAGGCGGCTTTGGGCTGCGCCCGGTTTTGAGCCGGCTGGTACAATCAGAGCGTATGACATGGGCAAGTCGTCGTTGGGTCACCGACATCGTGCCCTTGCTCCTGTCCGTGGGGGTCCTGGCGGCGGGGGTCTTCTATGCGTTCGTCAACGTTTTTATCGTCCCCAAACCGGGCCTGGTTCTGACCACCACCTGGTCGGTGGCCTCCATCGACATCTGCCTGGGGTCCACGGATGAGAATTGCGCTCCGGAAGCGGATCTGCAGGTCGATGACCAGGTCGTGCAGATCGGGTCCGTCACTTATGAGGCCTTCCGCAACGATCTGAGCGTGACGCCATTCCTGGGGTACGGCCCCAACGATCTCGTCACCATCACCCGTCTCCGCAACGGAGTCAGCGAGGACATCCAATGGCGCATGCCGGAAGTCTCCACCGGGTATCGGTGGCTCTCCGGCAGCGCCTTTCTCGTCTTCCTGCCGTTCTGGCTGGCCGGCACCGTGGTCCTGCTCGTCCTGCGGCCGCGCGGCCGGCTGTGGGCCACCCTGGCGGCCAGCAATTACCTGCTGGCGCTGTGGGTAATCACCGGGAGCAACTCCAGTTCACAGGCGGCTGGCATGGGCTACGTCTATGTCCTGAGTTCCTGGCTGCTTGTCCCGGTCTATCTGCACCTGCACCTGGAAGCGCTGGGTAAAGCGGGGCGCCCCTGGCGCTCGGTCCTGATGGGACTGTATGCGGCCGGGGTGCTGGTCACGGTCTTGGCGCTGGTGCGCGTGGTACCCACCCGCTGGAGCTCGCTGGCCGTCGGCGGCGTGGTCGTGGCCAGCCTGATCCTTCTGGCCGCCCATTGGCGGGCGGCCGCCCCGGCCACGCGGCTGGTGGCCCGGCTGATGACGATCTCGGTGGGCCTGGCCTTTGGCCCGGGCCTGCTCTTCCTGACGCTGACGGCTGTGACCAACGCCAAGGCGGCCTCCAGCCTGGTGACCACAGTGGCGCTCCTGGCGCTGGCGATCTGGCCGATCGGCTACGTCTACGCGGCCTTCCGCAACTACCTGGGGGCGGTGGAGTTCCGGGCCAATCGCCTGATCACGCAGTATAGCTACGCCATCATCGTCGGCACGGTTGTCGGCGTGGTCATTGTCATCCAGTCAAACCGGTCGTTGACCGCCTGGGAGGCGCTGGCCTCGGTCGGGCTCATGACGGGGGCCGTGATGATCTTCGTGGCGCTGTATCGGCCCTTCCAGCGCTGGATGGAGCGGCAGGCGTACGGCGTCGTGCACACGCCCGAGGACATCCTGCGCGTCATGGCGCGCCAGTTGCCAGTGGTCTCGGACGAGCCGGAATTGATCCGGCTGCTGGCCGACGAACTGCTGCCCAGCCTGCTGGTGCGCGAGTCGGCCTTGTACCGGCTGGCGCCCGGCGCCGCGGACCTGGTCTACCAGCGCGGCATCGTGGCCGACCTGCTGCCGGCGCAGCTGGCGCATTACCTCGAACACCTGTGGGCCTTCCTGTCACCGCAGCCGCACCCCGGCTGGGTGCGGCTGGCCGTGCCGTTGGAGGTGCAGCAGCGCCGGCTGGGCCTGTGGCTGTTCGGGCGGCGCGACCCGGACGACTACTACTCGGCGCAGGACATCGCCCTGCTGCGACTGCTGGCCAACCAGATCGCCGTCGCGCTGGAAAACACCCGCCTGTACCAGACGGTGCAGCGCCAGGCCGAGGAGATGGCCCAGCTCTACCAGGCGGAGAAGGAAGTCAGCCGGCTGAAGAGCGAGTTCCTGGCGCGGACCTCGCATGAGCTGCGCACGCCGCTGACCGGCATCCTGGGATCACTGGGCCTGGTGCTGGATGACCTGGTGGAGACGCCCGAGGAACAGCGCAAGTTCGTCGAGACCGCCCACAAATCGGCCTCGACGCTGATGCGACTGGTGAATGACCTGCTGGATATGGCCCAGATCGAGGCCGGCCGCCTGACCACGCGCTTGTGGCCGGTGGACGCCCATCTGCTGCTGGCCGAGGTCTACGCGGAGTTTGAGGCGCAGGCCCGGCTGAAGGGGCTGCGTTTTGAGTTGGTCGACGTCCCGACCGAGCCGGCCTTGATCTGGGCCGACCCGGACCGGGCCCGGCAGATCCTGCGCAACCTCGTGGATAATGCTCTCAAGTTCACGGCGGCCGGCTTTGTGCGGGTGTCCGCTCAGCCGGACGCGCTGGCCGGCCTGATGCAGGTGTTCGTCGAAGACAGCGGCATCGGCGTGCCCGCCGACAAGCAGGAAACCCTGTTCCAGCCGTTTGTCCAAGTGGACGGCGGCGACAAGCGCCGCTTTGGCGGCAGCGGGCTGGGCCTGGCCATCTCCCGGCGCCTGGCCGAACTGATGGGCGGCACGGTGTCCTTATACAGCGAAGGCGATGGCCGCGGCTGCACGGTGACGCTTGCGCTGCGCCTGGCGACCGGCCAGAACAGCAACGGCTACGACCCCGACGGCCTCGAGCACGACCCAGAGCTCGATCCCGCGGCGCCGCGGGGCTGAGGCGGCGCGGTCAGGCGTCGCCCTCCTGGGCCGGGCGGTGCGCCCGCCAGCGCGCCGCCAGCCGCAGCAGGCCGAAGGCGACGACGACGGCGCCCAACACCAGCAGCACGCCGCGCTCGTACTGCTTGGTGAAGACCAGGAACTCCTCCCAGCGCGCACCCAGGACAAAACCGACCCCGGTCATCAGGCCATTCCAGAGCAGCGTCCCGGCCAGCGTCAGCGCCACGAAGGGGCGCGGCGCCATGCGGCGCATCCCAGCCGGGATGGAGATCAGGCTGCGCACGATGGGCATCAGCCGGGCGAAGAAGACCGCCGGCAGTCCATAGCGTTCAAAGACGGCCAGCGCGCGGTCCAGGTCGGCGGTGCTGACCAGCAGCCAGCGTCCCCAGCGTTCAATCAGCGTCCGCAAGACCCGTTCGCCCGCCCACTGCCCGGCGGCGTACAACACCAGCGCGCCGGCCACCGAGCCGGCCGTGCCGGCCGCCAGCACCCCCCAGAGCGTGAGCTCGCCGCGCGCCGCCAGGAAACCCGCGAACGGCATGACCAATTCAGACGGGATCGGCGGAAAGACGTTCTCGGCCAGCATCACCAACGCGATCCCGAGATAACCCAGCGACCGGATCAATCCCTCGATCCAGACCCGCAGCCAATCCAACAACATCGCCATGAGCATTAACTCCATACAAAAAGCCGGCATCCGCTTCAGCGCGGGATGCCGGCCTACGTTGCGACTAGGCACAGCCGGTGTGCGTCACCGGTGGGCGCCTCTTCGCCTTGTCTGCCGAAACGAGGCTACATTAACACGGCGGCCGCCGCGTCGTCAAGGTCGCTGCCTAAGTCCATTAGTCCTAACCCAGGCGCGCTCAGCGCCAGCGCTCATCCAGGTTCTGATCCACCGTCAAGACGATGATGCGTTCGCCGGTGCGCGTGCTCATGTCCGTGTGCAGGCTGACCAATTGGCAGTCCAGCAGATCGCGCGTGAGCGTTTCCAGCAGGGCCCGCGATGTCTCAAACAGCTGCCGGCGCGTCTCTTTCACCAACGCCCGGCCCTCGCGCGTCTCGGCCAGCTTCAACTCGGCCGGCGTCAGCACGCCGCGCAGGCGCACCAGCACCAGGTCGCCGAGCAGAAAAGTCCGCGCGTCCAGCGGCCCGCGCCCGAGGTAGTCCTTCTCGAAACGGATGATCGCCTTGGTGAAATCGGCTTCGAGTTCGCCGCGCGTCTTGGAGGGCATGGGCTTTGAGCGGGTGTCCGGCTGGGCGTGTGATCACGGACCGGTAGTTTATCCAGCCGAGGGGGTTTGTCAATGCGCGCAGATCGATTGTGGGGGCCGGCTCAGATGCGCTACAATCCTGTCCGGAGGCGATGAGTTATGGCCAAGGGTGAACACATCCTGGATGTTTCTGAAGCGACGTTCGAGTCCGCGGTGTTGGCCCGTTCGCACGAGGCCCCGGTGGTGGTGGACTTCTGGGCGCCGTGGTGCGGGCCGTGCCGGACTCTGGGGCCGTTGCTGGAGACGCTGACGGACGCCGCGCAGGGCGCCTTCGTCCTGGCGAAGGTCAATGTGGACGAGAACCCCAACCTGGCCGCGGCTTACCAGGTGCGCGGCATCCCGGCCGTGAAGGCGTTCCGCGCCGGGCAGGTGGTGGCCGAGTTCGGCGGCGCTCAACCGGAGGCGCGCGTGCGCGAGTTCTTGCGCAAGCTGACGCCGACGCCGGTAGACGTGGCGCTGGCTGAGGGGGCCAGTTTGCTGGCGACCCGCCACTGGGGCCTGGCCGAGGCCGCCTTTCGGCGTGCCCTGGCGCTGGAGCCAGCCAACGGGGCGGGGGCGCTTGGCCTAGTGAAGGGGCTGTTGGCCCTGGGCCGGGGCTGTGAAGCCACGGCGATCCTGGACGACTTTCCGCGCTGCGACGAGATCGCGGCCGCCGAGCAATTGCGCCCGTTGGCCGAGTTCCTGTGTGACGTGGAGGCGGCCGACCAGCCGCTCGACGACGACGAGCTGGACGCGCAGTATCATCAGGCGGCCCGGCTGTTGGCGCGCGGTCAGTGGGAGGCGAGCCTAGACGGCCTGCTGGAAGTGCTGCGCCAGAACAAGCGTTACCGCTCCGGCGCGCCGCGCGGGGTGATGCTGGCGGTCTTTGATCTGCTGGGTGAGGCCGACCCGTTGACCCGCCAATACCGCGGCGAGTTGGCGTCGGTGTTGTTCTGATCTCTCAAGGCAAGCAAAACTAACCCCCGGCGGAGGCCCTCTCCGCCGGGGGTTTTGTTTGTCAGGCCGGCGGTGCCGCGCCGCGCAAGGCGGCGACGCGCTCCGCGTGCGCCTCTGCCTGGGCGTGGCCCACCGTGCGCTCATAATCCACGCGCTTCTGCAGCCAAGTCAGAGCCGCCTTCGTCTGGCCCAGCCCGGCGTACAACTCGCCCAGCTCCCAGGCGATCTCGGCCTCCAGGCGTTGGTTGCCCAGAGCCTGCGCCACGACCTGCGCCTGGCCGTAGTAGTCCAGCGCGGCCTGGTCCGCGTGCCGGGCCGCGCAGGCCTGGCCGAGCCGGACCAGGGCCTGGGCCTGTCCTGCCCGATGGCCGATCTCCACGGCCAGAGTGAGCGCCGCCCGGTAAGCCTGATCCGCCGCTTCCGGCTGTCCCAGGCCAGCCAGCGCCGCGCCGAGGTGGAGGAGGGCGTTGGTCTCACCATAGCGGTTGCCGATCGCGCGGGCGATGGCCAGCGACTGTTCAATGTGCATGTGGGCCGCGGCAAACTCGCCTGACAAGCAATAGATCTCGGCCAGGTTGCCGAGCGCGCTGCCCTCGCTGCGCCGGTTGCCAATCTCCCGCGCCAGCTGCTGATAACGCTGCGTGAAAGCCAGCGCCGCCGCGTAGTCGCCGAGGTCTTTGTGGGCGATGCCCAGGTTGCAGCAGGCCAGGCTTTCGCCCTGGCGGTTTCCGGTCTGCCGATGCAGGGACAGCGCCTGCTCATGGAGTTCGACGGCGGTGCGGGCTTGGCCCAGGTTTTTGTGGGCGATCCCGAGGTTGCTGAGGGTGAGCGCTTCCAGGCTGTGGTCGCCGGTCTCCTGCGCCAACGCCAGGGCGCGGCGATACAGGTCTACGGCCGTTGCCAGGTCGCCCAGCACGGCCCGCGCGTTGCCCATGTTCCCGAACACGGCGCCGGCGTTGCGCTGATCGCCCAGAGCCTCGTACAGGGCCAGGCTCTCGGCGTAGACCGGCCCAGCCGCGCCAAACTCCCCCAAGTCGAAGTGGGCCGCGCCCAGGCCGCGCAGCGCCGACGCTTCCGCCGCGCGCAGGCCGTGAGCGCGCGCCAGCGCTAGTTGCTGCTGAAAGTAGTCGCGCGCCTGGCGGGCCTCGCCCAGATGCAGGCTGGCGCTGGCCTGTCCGCCCCAGGCCGCGCAGGCCGCGGCCGGGTCAGCCAGGGTCAGCGCCAGCGTCAGGCACTGTCCGTGCAGATCCAGCGCCCGGCGCACCTGACCGAGCTCGTACCGGGCGCGGGCCAGATGTGCCAGCATGAACAGCTCGTCGGCCTGAGCCGCTCGGGCGCGGACGATGGGCAGGGCGCGCTCAGCCCAGACCACGACCTCATGCCAGAGATCGCGCTGCGCCTGAAAGGGCAGGACAGCGCGCACGTACGCGATCAGCAGTTCGTCTTCCTGGCGCGCAGCGCTGACCCACAGCCAGGCGCGCTGGATCTGCGGCCACTCGGTCTCAAACCAGACCCAATCGCCGGGCCGCGCCCGGCAGTCATCCAGATAGAAGCGCGCATGCCGCTCGCGGACCTGGCTCATAGGCCCCAGCGTTCCCGCAGTTCGTCCGCATAGTCGGCCAGCAGCGCGTGCATCCAATAGCGGCCGGGGCGATGTTCGATCAGGCCACGCTGGATCAGGTGGGCGGTGGTGCGCTCGGCGGCCTCGGGCGGGCACGCCCACACCCGCGTCGCCGCCTCCAGTGACCAGGTGAGCGGCTCGCCGCCGAAGACGGCCAGCATCGCGAAGCGCTGTTGGTCGACCTCATCCAGCCGGGCCACGCTCATCCCCAGGATTGCGCGCAGCGACGGCGGTTCGGCCAGCCCGGTTCGCGCCTCGTCCTGCGTCAGCGCCAGGCGCCGCTCCGGCGCCGCCAGCATCTCGCGCATCTGGCGGTCCAGACGCTCGGGCACATCGGCGTCATCGGCCAGATAGCGCCCCGCCAGGGTCAAGGCGAGCGGCAGGAATTCCAGGCGCTCACACAACTGCCGCGCGCCGGCCTCGTCGGCGGCTACGGCGGCCGGTGCCAGCCGGCGCAGCAGCGCCAGGGCCGCCTCCGGGCTCAGCAGGCTCACCGGCCGCGTGCCCGCGGCCGTGGCCAGCTCGTGGGCGATCGGTTTCTCGCGCGTGGTCAGCAACAGGCGGCAAGCCGGCCCGCCCACGTGCAGGGCGCGCCCGGAGCGCGTCTCCCAGACATCATCCACGATGAGCAAGGCTCGGCGGTGGAAGAGCAGGCTGCGTAACCGTTCCTGGCAGGCGGCCTCGTCTGGGAGCGCCAACAGGTCCACGCCCAACGCGCGCCCCCAGCGGTCCAGCAGCGGCCGCACCGAGGGTGTCGGTCCGAGAGCGGCCCACAGCACGCCGTCGGGGAACCGGTCGGCGATGCGCGGATCACGCCCGACCGCCAGCGCCAGCGCGGTCTTGCCGATGCCGCCCATACCGTGCAGGGCCACGGTCGCCAGGTCGGCTGTGTCGAGCAGGGCGAACAGGCCGGCCAGGTCGGCGTCGCGGCCGATCAGGCCTTGCGGCGGCAGCGGCGGGGTCAGGAAGGGCGGCCCGGCGGCGCCGGCGGCCGCTGGGGCGGAGGCGGCCGGACGCGCCCAGGTGCTGGCGATGCGGCCGGCCTCGGCATCATCCAGCGGGCGGTAGTTGCCGGCCAACAGCAGCGCGTCCGCTTCGGCCCGCGTGCTCAGGCCGCCGCAGTGGCGCAGCACCTTCACCAGCGCCACCAGCAGGCCGCGGCTGTCATGGTCGATGCGGTATTGGTCGTTTTCCCAGTGGCTGAGGGTGGCCCCAGTGTATTGCCCGGCGCCGGGCTCGGCTTCCAAAAGCTCGGCCAGGCGGGCTTGGGTGAGGCGCTTGCCGTCGGCGGGGTCGATTGAGCGTCGGCGGTGCTCGCGCAAGCGCATTCCAAACGAGCTCATGCGGGGCTCCAGAAATTCAAGCGCGGCCGCTAATCCGCGGCTGAGATTCAAGCGATTCGGTTTTCACACGCCGCAGCATCACGCCTACCATTCCAACAGGCGCGGCGATTGTAGCCGTGATCCCGGCGACCCGCAATTCAGTGGAGGTGACTATGCGTATGCGGCGTGGCGACCTGACTCAGCTAGGGTTTGTGCTGGTGCTGACTGTGTGCGCCGCCTGCGCTCCGGCGGCAGCCCTACCCAGTGCGACGCCGCCGCCCACTGTAACGCCGGCCCCCGGCCTGGGCGTGCCCGTGATCGGCGCAGCCTGGACGGTGACGCTGCTGGACGTCCGCGCCGAGAGCCGGCTGGGCGACTACGCCCCAAAGGCCGACTATGCCTTTCTGGTGGTCGAGCTTAAGTTTGAGGCGCTGACCACCGGCGAGGCGATCGTGCTGGCGACCGACATGGTGACCCTGCTCGACCCGGACGACCGCCGGCTGACGGCCGATGGCACACAGCAGGGCAGCGACGGCCGCTGGTGCATCGGCTGCCTGGCCTATGACGCTTTTCCGGCCGGGCAGACGGTGACCAAGGCGTATGTGTTCGTGGTGCCGCAGACCGCGTTGCACGCCGATTACCGGTTACAATTCCAGGATGAGCCCGTGATCCCGTTCACGCTTCCCTGAACGGATGCGCCCATCCCCTCTTCAAAGCCATACTTACAGACAGGAGAAGCGCTATGCTAAGGGTCAGGACTGCCTCGCTCTGGACGATGGTCGGCCGCCTTTGGCTGGTAGTGGCCGTGGCGCTCTCGGCCGCCGGCGCCATCCCAGTGCCGCGCGCGGACGCGGCGACGGCGCAAGTCGACCTGGGGGTCACCGTCGTCTCCGAGAGTTTTGAAGGCGCCTTTCCGCCGGCGGGCTGGACGGCCACCGGCCATTGGGGCCAGAGCAGCTGCGCCCACAGCGCGGGTTCGTTCAGCGCCTGGGCTGAAGGCGCGGGCGGCCTGGCCTGTTCCAGCGTCTACCACGGCAGCGAGAGCGGGCTGCTGAAGTATGGCCCATTCGACCTCGGCGACGCCACCGCCGCCACGCTCAGTTTCGATCTGCAACTGTGGTCCGCGCAGGGCGACACGTTTGAGTGGCTGGCCTCGGCCGATGGCGTCAACTTCTTCGGCCAGACGCTGGGCGAGACCTTCCCGCCCGTCTGGGGCGCGCACACGCTGGATCTGGCGGCCGTGCCGGGCCTGGGCGACCTGCGCGGCGACGCCAGCGTGTGGATCGCTTTCCGCTGGCAGACGGACGGCTTCGCCGAGGCTTTCGATGGCGCCTATGTCGACAACGTCGTCGTGACCAAGACGATTGCGCCGGCCGCTCAGCTCTTCCTGCCCGTCGTCCGCAAACCGTGCCCGGCGCCAGGCGGCCTCTTCCATTCCACCTTGGCGCTGGATGCCGCCAGCAGCGGCTATGCCACCGCGCCGGACAGTGAGACGCTGGACCTGGCCGACGCCGACGGCGAGGACTTCACCCTGGAGACCTTCTTCTACGTCGCCGACCTCAGCAACACCACCACCGACACGCTCTTTCAGAAGTCGGGGACGTACTGGATGTACGTGCTCTTCAGCGCCAGCGCCGCGGACCGCTTCATCTATCGCTTGTGGATCACAGCCGTGGACTACGTCTACCTGGACTACGATGTCAGCCTGACCGTCGGCTGGCATCATGTCGCCTTCGTCTTCGACAATGAGTACACCGACAGCCAGGATCGGATGGCGATCTACCTGGACGGCAGCCTGGTGAAGAGCGCCACCAACGTCGAATGGACGCCGGGCCTGCGCAACACGGCCGCGGCCGCCACCCTGGGCGGCTCCTTTACCGGGCGCCTGGAGGAGACGCGCGTCTCAGACAGCGTGCGCTACGGCAGCGGCACCTACCCGGTGCCGGCGGCGCCCTTCGCCGTGGACGCCAACACCCGCGCGCTCTGGCACTTCGACGAAGCGGCCGGGGCGGTGAGCCTGGCGGATGCCAGCGGCAACGGCAATTCGCTGACCGGCGTGAACGGCGCCCACACGGAGACCTGCAGCAGCCCGTAGCCCGGCAGCGGGCGCGGCCCGCAACGTGAGCCAGCCAGTGGGTGAGGCGACCGCGCCGCCCATGGGCTGGCTTTTCCATTCCCCTTTCACCCAGCCGCCGGCAACATCGCCTGACTGCCAGTCTCCGGCTCATTGCGTCAGGCTGATCGTCCGCGCGTAACTTTTCCGCGCCCTGAGCGACTTTCTCTTAGAACCGCCAAAGCCGATCAGCTTTGAAGTCAATCTGGTCTTGCCTAGAAACGCCTTATGAGCCGTTCCAAGCCCCGCCTCCTGCTGTACTCACACGACACCTATGGTCTCGGACATCTCCGCCGCACCCTGGCCATCGCCCACCAGGTGGCGGCTGACCTTCCCGACGCTCATCAACTGTTAATCACGGGTTCGATGGTGGCGGGCGCGTTCAGTCTGCCGCCGCGGCTGGACATGATCAAATTGCCGGCCCTGAGCAAGCGCTCGAGCGGGCAGTACACGGCGCGCGCCCTGCCGCTCTCGCTGGGCGACACGCTGTCCTGGCGCAAGCACATGATCTTGCAGGCGGCCACGGCCTTTAAGCCAGATCTGGTATTGGTGGACAAGAGCCCGGCCGGTGTCCAGGGCGAGCTGTTGCCGACGCTGCGCCACTTGCGCGCTTGGGCGCCGACGACGCAGCTGGTGCTGGGCATGCGCGACATTGAAGATGATCCCGAGGTGACGTTGGCTGAGTGGCGCCGGGCCGATGTGCCCCGCTTGCAGACCGAGATTTACGACCATCTGCTCTACTACGGCCAGCGCAGCGTGTTTGACCCGGTGACGGCCTACCGCATGTCCGCCCGGGCCGCGTCCAAGCTGGTGGAGTGCGGTTATCTGGCGCGGCCGGTGGCGGACGCCGATCGGCCGGCCGCGGTCGTACGCCGCGAACTGGGCGCGGGCGCGCTGCCCCTGGTCGTCGTCACGGTGGGCGGCGGCGGCGACGGCTTCGACGTGGTGCGCGCTTATCTGGAGATGCTGGCCGAGTGGCCCGGCGGCGCGCCGTTCTACAGCCTGGTGGTCACCGGCCCGCTGATGTCGGCGGGGAAACGCCGGCTCCTGCGCCAGGCCGCGCGGACCGAGCGGTTGACGCTGCTGGATTTCACGCCCGCGCTGTTTAGTTACCTAGCCGCCGCCGACCTGGTGATCGGCATGGCCGGCTATAACACCGTCTGCGAGACGCTGGCGCTGGGCCGGCGCGCGATCTTCATCCCGCGGGTGCACCCGCGCGGCGAACAACGCTTGCGCGCCGAACGGTTGGCCGCGCTCGGCCTGGCCCGCCTGATCCTGCCCGTGGCGCTGACGCCCGCCCGCCTGGCGGCCGAGGTCCAGGATGCGCTGGCCGAAACGCCGCCGGCCGGCGCGCTCCAACTGGATGGCCTGGCGCGCGTCAGCCGGGCGCTGGCGGAACTGCTGGGCCAGCCGCTGCCCGCCGCCGCTCTCCCCGACACCGCTTTTGCCGCCGTTGAACAGGTGACCGCATGACCACTATCGCCTACGTGCTGAAGATGTACCCGCGCTTCTCGGAGACGTTCATCGTCAACGAGATCCTGGAGTTGGAGCGCCAGGGCCTGAACGTGCGCATCTACTCCCTGATGAAACCCAACGACGGCCGCTTTCACGCCAGCCTGGCGCGGGTGAAGGCCTCCGTGGTCTATGTGCCCGAGCATCCGCTCTCCGAGTTGGACGAGGTCTGGCCCGCGCATCGCGCGCTCTATCAGGCCGACCCGCGCCGCTACCTGGCGGTCCTGCGCTATGCCGTCTCGCGCGGGCACCGCTACGCCCTCAAGCGCTTCGTGCAGGCCGGCGTCATCGCCGAGCACATGCGCCGGCATCCCGTGGACGCCATGCACGCCCACTTCGCCTCCAGCGCCGCCCGCGCCGCCAACTTCGTGCAGCGCCTGATCGGCGTGCCCTACAGCTTCACAGCCCACGCCAAGGACATTTTTCACCAGGAGGTGGACCCGGACTCCCTGCGCGGCAAGATCCGCGGCGCCCGCTTCGTGGTGACGGTCAGCGACTTCAACCGCGCCTACCTGCAGGACCTGGCGGCCGAGGGCGGGGCGGCCCCGGCCGGCGACATCCGCCGCCTGTACAACGGCATCGACCTGGACCTCTTCCGCCCGGACCCGGCCGCGTCGCGCACGCCCGGCCTGATCCTGGGCGTGGGCCGGCTGGTAGAGAAGAAGGGCTTTGGCCATCTGGTGAGCGCTTGCGCATTGTTGGCCGAGCGCGGCCTGGACTTCCGCTGCGAGATCATCGGTAAGGGGCCGCTGGAGGCCGCGCTGGCGGGCCAGATCAAGGCGCTCGGCCTGCAGGAGCGCGTCCACCTGCTCGGGCCGCGCCCGCAGGAGCAGGTGCTGGAGGCGTATCGCCGCGCCACCGTCTTCGCCTTGCCGTGCCTGGTGGGCAGTGACGGCAACCGCGACGGCCTGCCGACGGTGCTGCTGGAGGCGATGGCGGCCGGCCTGCCCGTGGTCTCCACCGACGTCACCGGCGTGCCCGAGATCATCGACCACGCCGTCAATGGCCTGGTGGTGCCGCAGAACGATCCGGCGGTGCTGGCTGAGGCCCTGGCGCGGCTGTTGACCCAGCCGGAACTGGGCGCGCGCTTCGCCCAGGCGGCGCGGCACAAGGTGGAGCGCGAGTTCGACGTCCGGCAGAACGTGGCCACGCTGCGCGGCTGGCTGGCGGGTGAGACGACGCCGTCCGTGGCGCTGCCCCTATCCGCCGCCTCCGCCGGCGTCCCGCAAGCGGTGACGGCATGAACATTCTGTATCTGTGTGCCGATCGCGGCATCCCCATTCGCGGCCACAAGGGCGCGGCCGTCCACGTGCGCGCCCTGGCCGAGGCCTTCACGCGCGCCGGCCACACCGTCACGATCCTGACGCCGCGCGCTGGCCCCGCCGATGGCCCGGCGCCGTTGGCGGCCCTGGTGGAAGTGCCGCTGCCACCGGCCGTTGGCGACGACGCGCCGGCGCGCGACCGGCAATCCCAGGCGTACGCCGAGGTCTTGTACCGGGCTGCCCTGGAACAGCTGACCCGTCATCCCAGCGACTTCATCTATGAGCGCTACTCGCTGTGGAGCGACGTCGGGGCGCGGCTGTCCCAGGCTACCGGCCTGCCGCTGGTCCTGGAGGTCAACGCGCCGCTGGTGCTGGAGGCCAGCCAGTATCGCAGCCTGACCGATCATGAGCTCGCCCGCCAGATCGAGGCCGTCCAGTTTCAGGGCGCGGCAGCGATCAGCGTGGTTTCCGAGGCCGTGCGGGATTACGTGATCGCCCACGGCGCCGCCACCGAACGCGTGCGGGTGCTGACCAACGGTGTGGATCCCGAACACTTTCACCCAGCCGTACGCGGCGGCGCCGTGCGCGCGCGCTGGGGGTTGGATGACCGGATCGTGCTCGGCTTCGTGGGCCGGCCGCGACCCTGGCATGACTTGGAGACGTTGCTGGCGGCCACCGCCCGCCTGCGCGCCGAGGACGCGCGCTATCACTTGCTCTTGGTGGGCGAGATGCCAGACGACCTGGCTAGCCGCCTGGCCGCGCACGGCCTGCCCGCCGAAGCGGTGACGCTGACCGGGCCGGTGGCCCACACCGCCGTCCCCGAGCACATCGCGGCGATGGATGTGGCGGTCTCGCCGCATCCGGACCTGCCGGATTTCTATTTCTCGCCGCTCAAGCTGTTTGAGTACATGGCCTGCGGCGTGCCGACCGTGGCCAGCGCCGTGGGCCAGCCCGCGCGCCTGATCCGGGACGGCGAGACCGGCTGCCTCTACCCGGCCGGCGACGCCGCCGCGCTGGCGGACCGGATCAGGGCCCTGCTGGCCCAACCGGACCGGGCGCGCGATATCGCCTGGGCTGGCGCTGCCCACGTCCTGGCTCAGCACACCTGGGACGGCAACGCCCGCGCGGTGGCCGATTGGATCCGGCCCGCGCCGCCGCAGCCGGAACCGGACCCAACCGTCTGGCCGCGGCCGGTGGCCCTGCCGATCCTGGACGCCAAGCTGCGCCAGCGCCTGTACCGGGCCTCGCGCGCCGACCTGGCTGCGCCGCTCCTGGCGCGGCGGTTGCCGGGCGTCCACAAACATCAACTCGAGATAGTCGGGGTGCAGGTGCTCAAGTACAAGGCCGGCCGGCGCTGCGTGCTGGCGTACGATCTCGCCGATGGCGCCCGGCCAGGCCACACCTGGCGCGTGATCGGCAAGGTCTATCGCGACGAACGCGGCGAACGCCTGCAGCAATTGCAGGAACATCTGTGGCGGGCCGGCTTCGGCCCGGAGGCCGCCGACGGCGTGTCCGTCCCGCGCGCCCTGGCTTACGTCCCCGAGATGCGCATGCTGGTGCAGGCCTGCGCGGCCGGCGCGACGTTCAACGACCTGATCACGCAGGCGGACCCGCGCGCCCTGGCGCGGCGCAGCGCCGCAGGGTTGGCCAAGCTGCACGCCGCCGCCCTCCCGCCGGCCGAGCTGCCCGTGAGCGAGTACGGCGTGGCCGCCGAGTTGGACAGCCTGGAACGCTTCGCGGCCGAGCTGACGCGCGTCCGGCCGGCCGAGACCGCCGAGGTGGCGGATCTGCACGCCGCTCTGCAGGCCTGGGGCCGCCAGCTGCCGGAGCCGCCGGCCGCCACCCTCGTCCACCGCGACTTCTACTACAGCCAGGTGCTCTTCGACGGGCCGCGGCTGACGTTGATCGATTTTGACCTGCTGGCCCGGGGCGACCCGGCCATCGACGTGGCCAACTTCGCCGCGCATCTGGTCTTCCTGGGCCTGGACCGGCTGGGCGATCCGGACGCGCTGGCGGACGCCGCTGACCTCTTCCGGTCGGCCTATGCCGGTCGGCGCCCAGCCGACGCCGGTTTTGAGGCCCGCTTCGCCTTTTACGAGGCGGCCACCTTCTTCCGGCTGATGAACGTGGTGGCCTCCCGCCCGGGCCTGGCCCAGCACTTCGCGGCGCTGCGCGCCTGCACGCGGCAGCGGCTGGCGGCGCGCGCCGAGGTTGTCTGAGCGCCCATGCCAAAGAAGAAGCCCGCGGCCGCCCTGCCGCTGATCGGGATCGACCCGCGTTTCCTGCGCTACCTCAGCCCGTACGGCGGCCTGCTCGCGCTCTCGGCGTTGTTGATCTTCATCGTCGCGGCGCTGGACACGCTGGCGCCTTGGCCGATCAAATTCATCGTCGACCACGTCATCGGCGGCCGGCGCTTCACGGGGACGCTGGATCAGCAGGTGATGGGTTGGCTAACCGACACGCTGGGCTCGGATCAGCGCGTCCTGGCGGCGGTGCTGGGGCTGGGCCTGCTCGGCCTGACGGTGCTGCAGGGGCTGGCTGGTTTTGGCTTCGAGTACCTGAACGGCCTGATCCAGGAGCGGACCACCTTCCGCCTGCGCTCGGATATCTTCGGCCACGTCCAGCGCCTGCCGCTGGAGTTCTATGACCAGGGCCGCATGGGCGACCTGGTGAAGCGCATGACCGACGACACCGGCAAGGTGATGGTGGCCCTGGTGGGCAGCCTGGGCGAGGTGCTGGTGAATGCCGTCAAGTTCGCCAACTTCGCGGCCGTGATGCTGTTCATCAACTGGCGCTTCTCGCTGATCGTGCTGGCCTACGCGCCGCTGCTGCTCTTCCTGTTCATCTCCTTCCGGCGCAACATCCGGGCCGTCTCCAAAGAGGCCCGCAGCCAGGAGGGTCAGATGCACAGCCTGGCGCTGGAGACCCTCGGCGCCATCCGCGTCGTGAAAGCCTTCGGGCGCGAGTCCTTTGAGCAGGCGCGCTTTGACGCGCACAGCCAGGAGCGCGTCCGCGCCGGTCTGCGCACCCTGCGCTGGGAGGCCTCCTTCAGCCCTGTGATCGATTTCATCGAGGCAGCCAGCACCGCCGCTGTGATCTGGTACGGCGTCTCCCAGATCCTGGTCGGCCAGCTCAGCGTGGGCGAACTGATCCTGTTCCTGTCTTACCTGGGCTCGCTCTATAAGCCGCTCAAGAAGTTCGGGTCACTGGCCGGCGACCTGCAAAAGGCGGCGGCCTCCGGCGAGCGTCTGGGCGAGCTGCTGGACGCGGACGTGCGCCTGCGCGAGGCGCCGGAGGCGCGGCCGCTGGACCGCGCCCGGGGCGAACTGGTCTTTGACGACGTCGGCTTCGCGTATGCGACGGCCCTGGACAGGCCGGTGGTGCGCGGCTTCAACCTGCGCATCGCGCCGGGGCAGGTGGTGGCGCTGGTGGGGGCCACCGGCGCCGGCAAGTCCACCATCTCCAGCCTGCTGATGCGCTTCTACGACGTCACCGAGGGGAGCATTCGGCTGGACGGCCAGGACCTGCGCGCCCTGCGGCTGGACGATCTGCGCCGGCAGTTCGCGTACGTGCCGCAGGAGGCCGTGCTGTTCCACGCCTCTGTGCGCGACAACATCGCCTATGGCCGGCCGGAGGCCACGGAGGCCGAGCTCCTGGCGGCGGCGCGGGCCGCCAACGTGGACGAGTTCGTCCAGCGATTGCCCAAAGGCTACGACTCCTTGGTGGGCGAACGCGGCGCCACGCTGTCCGGCGGCCAGCGCCAGCGCCTGGCCATCGCCCGCGCCCTCCTGCGGGACGCCCCGATCCTGGTGCTGGACGAGCCGACGGCGGCGCTGGACGCTGAGTCCGAGGGCCTGGTGATGAGCGCGCTCGAGCGCTTGATGCGCGGCCGCACCACCGTCATCATCGCCCACCGCCTGTCTACCGTGCGCGATGCCGACCTGATTGTGGTCATGAACCAGGGCCGCATCGTGGAGCAAGGCCGCCACGAAGCCCTGCTGCGCCGGGGCGGCCATTACGCCCGGCTGGTGCAGCTGCAGTTGGGCGATGGTGCTGAGTCGCTGGCGCGGATCGGCGCAGCTGAGGGTCGGCTATGAACGACACCGCAGACAGCTCACGGCACTGGCTGGCATTGGGTTTCGCGGCGCTCCTGGCGGTGCCGCTGTTTCTGACGGTGGCGGCCTTCTATGACCTGGCCACTGTCTCGCCGGACGCGATCGTGGCGGGGACGCCGCTGGTGATCACGCCCACGCTCACGGCCCAACCGTCGGCCACGCCGGATCCGGCGCAGGCTTACCTGGATGGGTTGGCGGCGTATCAGGCCGGCGACTATGCCGCCGCGGAACACGGTTTTCGGGCGGCGTTGGCATTGGCGCCCGGCCAGCCGGACTGGCACAACAGCCTCGGCCTGGCCCTGGCCCAGCTCGGCCGCCCGGCCGAGGCCATCGCCCAGTACCAGGCGGCGCTAGCGATCGATCCCGCCCTGGCCGAGGCGCAGTACAACCTGGCGGCGGCTTACCACACGCTTCCGGATTTTCCGGCAGCGGAGGCGGCTTATCGCGCCGCGCTGCAGGCCGCCCCTGACTTCGCCCTGGCCTACCTCGGCCTCGGCAACCTCTATCAGGATCAGCAACGCTCGGCCGAGGCGCTGGCCGCTTACCAGCGCGCGGTCGAGCTGGCCCCGGAACTGGCGACCGCCCACCTCAACCTGGGCGTCGCTTACGCCAACCTCGGCGAATGGAACCGCGCCGCCACGGCTCTGGAACGCGCCGTGGCTCTGGAGCCAGGTTCGGCCTCCGCGCATTACAACCTGGGCGTGGTCTACGCCTACCAGGCCCGGGCCGAGGCGGCCCGCCAGGCCTTTCAAACGGTGCTGGCCCTGGCCCCCGGCACGGACTGGGAAACCGACGCCCGCCGCCAGCTGGCCCAACTCCAGCCGTAACTAAACGCGCTCCAATACGACTGGAAGTTGGAGAACCGCGATGACTGACCAACCGAAACGCTCAACCCGCTGGACCCTGGTTGCCCTGATTATCCCGGCCGTCGCCGTGTCGCTGGCCAGCCTGTTGGCCCTGGTGTCGACCGTGTTGGACGTCGCCGCCGAGAGCCGGCCAGGTGACCTGCTGTATCCCTTGCGCCAGCCGGCGCTGGAACTGGAGCTCGGCCTGACCACTGACCCGGCTGAGCGCGCGCAGATTGAACTGCGCCTGACAGCCCCGGCGCCCGTCGCCGATCTGTCCGAAGCCACCGTCTCGGCGGCTGCCACTTCCAGCCAGACTGCTGCCGCGCCGGCCTCGCTCACCGCGACTGCCGCAAGGCAGCTGCCGGCCCCCTCGGAGACGGCCCCGCCTGAGCGCTCGCCGGCGCCGGCGGAGACCGAGCGCCCCGGCGACACGCCCGAGCCGGCGCACACCGAGCGTCCGAGCGAGACGCCCGAACCGACCCGCACTGAGCGCCCGAGCGACACGCCCAAGCCGACCCGCAACGAGCGCCCGAGCGAGACGCCCGAGCCGACGCGCACCGAGCGCCCGAGCGCCACACCCCAACCGACCGACACCCAGGCGCCGGTCGGCAATAACACCTCACCGTCGAACACACCGCGGCCGGAGGAAGAACGCTTCACGGCGGTCGTCGAGTCCGTCGGAACCGCCGCCTGGATCATCGGCGGAGAGACCGTGCAGGTGACGGGCGAGACGGAGATCCGCGGCGAGCCCAAGGTCGGCGACACCGTTGAAGTGCGCGGCCTGCGTTACTCCGAGGGAACCCTCGTGGCGACGCGGATCGAGAAACGTTAAGCCCGTCACCGGCCAAAGTGGATGTGAACCCGCGCTAACCCGATAAGCAGCGAGGTGTGCATGAAACGCCTGATGCGGACCAAGCCCTGGATGCCGGTGATGCTCCTGCTGGCGGCCATCGGTCTGGCCGGGTGGGGATGGTGGGCCAACCAGCAGGTTAGGGCAGGCGTGCTGGCCCAGCGGGCCGGGGAGGCGGCGCTCAACGTGAACCACCTGCTGAGCCCGCCGCTGCCGGACCTGGCGCCCGGCGCCCCTCTTACGTCGGACCACCTGGCCCGATTACAGCGCCTCGTCGGGCCGACGCCGCTCGGCCCCACGATTGTGGCGTTCAAGGTCTGGGACCCGCAGGGGCGCATCCTCCACAGCAGCCTGCCCGCTCTGATCGGGCGGACCTTCCCGGTGAAAGACGAACTGGCCCGCGCCTTCCGCGGCGAGGTCGTGTTTGATGTCAGTGACCTGGCCGACACGGAGAACACGCTGGAGCGGGGCGCGTGGGATCGCTTGCTGGAGGTCTACAGCCCTGTTCAGGATCCCGTCTCCGGCGAGGTGACGGCGGTTGTAGAACTGTATCAAACCGTGGACGCGCTGGAGCAGGAAGCCCGCCAGGCGCAGACGACCAATGGGTTGCTCTTTGCCGGGGCGCTGGGGATCGTCTATCTGCTCTTGGCGGGCACGCTGCGGCACGACCGCAGCGCGGTGACTCACCAGCTGCGGGAGGGGCAGTCGCAGGCGGCCCAGCTCGCGGAGCGGCTGGCGCAGGCCCACACCAACGAGGCGCGGGCGCGCCACGGCGCCGGCGCTGTGGCGGTCGCCTACGAGCAGACCCTGCGCCAGATGGCTGCCGAGTGGCGCGCTGGCCCGGCCCAGGATCTGAGCCGGGCCCTGCGGCAACTGGAAGGGGCTTCGGAGTCGCCACGGCCGTCCGAGGCCATTACGCGCGCCGTGCGGTCCGCCCTCGCTGCGATGGAGGCACTCGCCGACAAGCACACGCTTCCCGCCCTCGACGCGCTCACGCTCACGGAGGTCGCGGAGCAGGCGGTTGGCGCGTCACAGCCCGGCGGCCCGGTGGAATTGGATCTGAGCGCCTTGCCGGACCCGGCGCCCCTCGCGATCAAACTTGTGCTCTACAAGTTTGTCCAGGCCGGCCTGGCCCACGCCAGGTCGGGTGGTGATCGCCAACGCGTCACCGTGCACGCTGAGGAAGGTGCCTTGCGCGTGATGATCACGTCCCGCCAGGATGCGTCCGCGGCGCCGGCACCGTTATCGCCTCTATCCGGCGGTCCTCGTTCATCCCGGCCGCAGCGGCCGGCGGACCTCCAGCCCGGTCTCGTGGGCGGGGCGCTCGCCGATGTCCGCCATCTGGTCGAGAGCGTGGGCGGAGCCGTCAGCCGGACCAGCGACCCGGTTCATGCGGTGTGCCTCACGGCCGACCTGCCCCTGCCGGCAGCCGGGGCCACCGGCTGGTAGCCAGCCCACAAAGCCACAAAGCGCGGGCCAGTCCGCACTCACGCCTGTGTTTGTCACGCAGGCGGCCAGCCTCTAGCGGGGGAAACCTGCTTGATCAGGCAGAGCGCTGACGGTCAGGCAACCTCCGCGTCCGAGGCCGGCCGCCCGGACGGCGTCCAGGTGAAGAGCCGGCGCGGAGATGGCTGGCCGGCCAGGGCGCGGGCCCGGGGGGCCTGCCCGCCGATGACCTGGCGCGTCTCATCCACGGTCACAAAGGCGCTGGGGTCCACCGCGCGGATGCGCGTCAGCAGACTGTCCAGGTGCTTGCGCTCGGCGATGACGCCCACGATGCAGACCGGGCCGTTCTGGCCGTAGGCCTGAAACTGCGTGGCGCCGTAACCGGCGGCGCGGATGGCCGCGGCGACCTCGCCGCTCTTGGTGAGCGAGATGGTGTGGATGTGCACGCTGCCCAGGGCGAGGCGGCCCTCCAGCCACAGTCCCAGCCAGGTGCCGGCGGCATAGCCCGCCGCGTAGCCGGCGATGTTCCATACGTTGTCGAGCTGGTCCATCACCCGCCCCATGGCCGTCAGCCACACGACCACCTCGATCAGGCCGAGCCCGGTCGCCCACAGGCGCTGCCCGCGCACCATCATCATGGTCTTCAGGGTGCCGATCGGGACATCCGTCAGGCGCAGAGCGAAGATCAACAGGGCATTGCCGAGGGTGTTCCACAACATGACGGGCCTCCGGTCGTGAACGGGCACGCAACACGGGAACAGGGTACGCGGCCGGCCGGCTGGCCGCATCCGCTCACCGGCCCACTTGGGGATCAAACCAAAGACGGGGACGGGGGCGGCGCAGCTGCGACAAATGACGCAGACGCCGGCGGAAACGAAAGCCGGCGCGGTGGGGGCCGCGCCGGCGCTGTCGTCGGTCTGGGGGAAGCCGCCGGGGGCGGTTCAGTTCTCGCGGCCGATGGCCAACGCGGCTGGCTGGTGATGGCCGTTGGCCGGATAGGGGCCGGCCGGCGGTCGATAGGCGGGCGGCTGGTCGGTGACGCGGGTGCCGGCGGGCGCCGCCTCGAGCCTGAACTGCGCCACCATCTCCTGCAGCGTCCGCGCCATAGAGGCCAGCGCTTCGGCGGCCGCCGTCACGCCGCCCACCTGCTGGCTCATCTGCTCGGCGGCCGCGTTGACCTCTTCCACGGCCGCGCTGTTCTCCTCCGAGACGCTGGCGATATTCTCAATAGATTGAGTCACGTCGGCGGCCCCGGCCGCCATCTCTTCCGTGGCGCCCGTATTCTCCTCGATCACGGCGCTGACCGTGTCCGTGGCGGCGACCAACTCCGTGGACAACGCCCCCATTTGCTGGGTGGCTTGCTGGGCCGCCTGGGCCTGCTGTTGCACGGCCTGGGCCGCCTTCAGGATCTGGGCCAGGGCGTCGCCGGCCGAATTGGCGCGCCGGGCGCCGGCCTCCACCTCGCGTGCGCCGTCTTCCATCGCGCGCACGGCCTCGCCCACCGAAGCCTGGATGCCTTTAATCAGGCCGCCGATTTCCTTGGTGGCGGCGCTGGCCCGCTCGGCCAGCTTGCGGACTTCATCGGCGACCACGGCGAAGCCCTTGCCGTGTTCGCCGGCGCGGGCCGCCTCGATGGCGGCATTCAGGGCCAGCAGGTTGGTCTGCGAGGCGATGTCGTCGATGGTCTCGACGATCATGCCGACCTGGTCGGAGCGCTGCCCCATCTCGCGCACCTTCTGAGCGGACAGGCCGACCTTGGTCTTGATCGCGTCCATGCCGTGGATCGTCTCATCCACGGTGCGGGCGCCGCTTTGGGCGGCCTCGGCCGCGCCGGCGGCTTCCTGGGCCACAGCCTGGGCATTGCCGGAAACTTGCTGGAGGGCCGTACCGAACTGCGCCACGACCGTGGCCGTCTTGCCCATCGCGGCCGCCTGCTCTTGGGCGCCGCGGGCGACGCCGTCGATGGCGTGCTTCATCTGCTCGACGGAAGTGGCGGTGCGGGTCACGCTCTCGGCCTGCTGCTGGGTGCCGCGCGCCACCTGCTGGATGGTGCCGGCGATCTGCGTGGTGGCCTGCCCGGCCTGAGCGGCGGCGGCGGCCAACTGCTCGGAGGCGCCGTTCACGCTGTGGGCGCTGGCGGCCATCTGGCTTACCGCCGCCCGCAGGCGCGTGACCATGCGGGCAAAGGCCTGGCCGAGCACATCGCGCTCGGACTTGGGCGTTACCGTCACCGTCAGGTCACCGTGGGCGATCTCATTGGCCACTCCGGCCATCGCCTGCAAGTAGGTGACCATGGCTTGGAACGAGGCCGCCATCGCGCCCATCTCGTCGCGGCTGGCGACCGTGATGTGGTGCTCCAGTTCGCCGCGGGCGATCCCGTCGGCCACGCGCGCCATCTGCCGGGCCGCGCTCGCGGTACTGCGCGCGATGAAAAAGGCCAGGGCCAGGGCGATAACGACGACCGCCCCCAGGATGACGAGGGCCAGCTGAAAGACGCTGGCGCGCGTGGCGCGCGCCTCGTCGTAGACCCGGGTGGCTTCCGCCTCGGTGTAATCGCGCACCGCCACCATGCTCGCTTCGATCAGGCCGACCTGTTTGGCGCCTTTGTCCTGGGTGATGGCGGCGGCCTCGGCCGGCTGGCCGGCCTTCATCAGCGCATACACCTCCTCGCGGATCGGCCGCCAGGCGGCAAAAGCCGTGCGCACCGCTTCGACCAGGGCCTGCCCTTGCGGCGTACCCACCTGGTCTGAGGCCAACTCCAGGTTGCGGTAGACCTCGGCCTCCAGACCGTTAACCGTGGCCCAGGCCGCGTCCATAGCGGCGGCGTCGCCGGCCAGAGCCAGGTCTTTCATCCCGCGGTGCATCTTGATGATGTCCACGTGGGCGGCCAGAGCCGCCCGCCGGGCCGCGACCGGGTGCTCGTACATATACATGGTCAGATCGGCCAGGACATTCATCTGGAAAATGCTGTACGCGTTCGCGGCGCTGCTCAGGGCGAGCACCAGCGCGAAGCCCAGCATCAGCTTGGGGAGAAGGTTGAGTTTCATAGACGAGGGTTCCCTTTCATCACCTGCTTGACCCGCTGAAATAAGTCTGCCGGAAACTAGTTGCACCTTCAGGCCCCCAGACGCCAGGGGCGGCCGCCCAGGCAAGCTCTTGGTGAGGACGGCCTATGGACGATCGTTGTCGGCGGGCGCTACAGGAAGGCAGGCAGGCGCGGAGGCGATATGGAGGCGCAGCGAACCAACCCTGTAGACCCCGCTATTGGGATCCAACCCTGGTTGGATCGGTAGTGGTCAGAATACACTTTGGGGCAGGCGCTGTCTGTAAACGCTGGCTGAAGTTTGCCAGACGAGGCCGGCGCCAGGGCTGGGCTGCCTCACAAGGCCTGTCCGCCCACGAGCGGCCGGGCCTGAGTTGGTACAATTCAACCACTGATTAGGAAGAAGCCTGGATGACACGGTATCCACTCGATCAAGCCGCTGCAGCGCCGTGCCCCGGTGAGGCGGGCGTCCGGCCACGGCAGGTGCCCCGCCGACCCAACGTCAGCGCGGGTTTGGCCCGGTTGGCCGGGCTGACCCCGGCGCGTTGGTCGGCGAAACCCAGCCACGGCGTCGCCCCCGCACGGGAGCGGCGTTCCTCGTTCGGTCTGTGGCTGGCGGCTGTGGGCTTGTGCGCCATAGTGCTCAGCCTGGCCGGCCCGCGCCTGGTCTTCAGCGAGCGCGGCGCGGCGGCCACCGCCCCGACTGTGTCCAGCGTGGCTGCAGATGGGGTGTCGGCCGGTCACCGGCCCGGCTTCGCGCCGAACCGCGACGCCGCTGTCCGCCAGGCAGCTGCGGCCGGCGATCTCAGCGCCCAAACTGCAGCGGAGGCGCTGAGCCTGTCGGAGGAGGTCCGGCGCACGGACGCAGACCCGTTGACCGAACCGCGTCACCAACAGGCCGCGTTTAGTTCATTTGGTTCATCCCGGCCGGCTCTGAGCCCGGCCGCGCTGCCGGGGGGCATCCCGTCCGGCCCTTAAACTGCGTCCGGGGCCAGGCCGGCCGGACGCGGCGGGTCCTGATCTTGGGGTATCAGCCTCTGTGATCAGACCCGCAGCCCGACTTGGAAAGGAGCAGCCTATGCCCCGCTATCGCCTGGCCGCCTGGCCCCACTTCACAGTCCCCCTGATCGGCCTGCTGGCCCTCTCCGGCTCGCTCATCTTCACCTGGTATCTACTTTTCGAACTGAAACCGTCCGCCGCCAGCCGGTGGGCCCTCGGCCTGCAGTTGGGCGCCGCCCTCCTGGCAGCGCTGTTCGCGCGCTGGCAGCCGCCGCGCCGGTTGATCATCTATCCGGCCCTGCTCGCGGTCGTGATCTATCTTTGGGATCACACGTTGCCGCCCATCAGCCTGCCAGACGGGCCGGTGCGCTGGCTGGTGCCGCGGCTGGTCGTGCTAGGCGTCCTGGTCGACTTACTGGGCGTACTGCGGCGGCGCCTGTCCGCCGCCCCGGATTTTCCCCGCGGGGTCAATGGCCAGACCGCGCTCAGCGCCCCGCGTGAGCCAACCCGGCCGGGTGGGGTGGACCCGGACAGCCCGCTGGAGAGCCAATACGTGAGCGGTTTCGACGACGGCTACCAGGGCTACCCGCGCCTCGCGCGGACCACCCCAGCCTATCGGCGTGGCTGGCAGTCCGGCCGCGTGCAGTATCGCGAACAGCACGGCCGTGATCCGGCCCGCCCGAGTGGTGCCGGGCGCTGGCTCGTCCTGTGGTTGCTGACGCCCCTTTGCGCCGCCGCCATACTCTGGCTCGATCTGGCTTCAAAGGCGGCGTGGCTCCCCGTGTTGTTGAGACTGTTGAGCGGCGGGCCGTGAGGGATCGCGGCACCAACGGAAGTCTGTGATCAAGTGGAGGTAAGGATGCACGACGTTGAGCTGTTGATCAATATTGGCGTGGCCCTGAGCGTGGCGTTCGTGGGCGGGTACCTGGCCCGCCTGCTCCGGCTGCCCACCATCGTGGGCTACCTGCTGGCCGGGATGGCCATCGGCCCGTTCACGCCCGGCTTTGTCGGCGACGTGGACACTATCGGGCAGTTGGCCGAGTTGGGCGTCATCTTCCTGATGTTTGGCGTCGGCCTGCACTTTTCGCTGCATGACCTGTGGCGCGTGCGCGATATCGCCGGGCCGGGCGCCGTGCTCCAGATGACGCTGGCGACGCTGCTGGGCCTGGGCCTGAGCCAATGGTGGGGTTGGTCGTGGACGTCCGGCTTGATCCTGGGCCTGGCGATCTCCATCGCCAGCACGGTGGTGTTGCTGCGCGGGCTGATGGACCGGGGACTGTTGAACACGCGCCACGGCCAGGTGGCGGTGGGCTGGCTGGTGCTGGAGGACCTGGCCACGGTTCTGATCCTGGTGGCGCTGCCCGCCCTGGACACCACCACGCCGGGTGGCGTGGACTGGGCCGGGGTCGGCTGGACGCTGCTCAAGGCCGCGCTGTTCGTCGTGCTGATGCTGGTGGTCGGCGGGCGCGTGGTGCCCTGGCTGCTGCGGCGCATCGCCCACACTGGCTCGCGCGAGCTGTTTATCCTCGTCATCCTGACCGTGGCCGTGGGGACTGCTTTGGGCGCGGCGGCCGTCTTCGGCGTCTCGCTGGCCTTGGGCGCCTTCCTGGCCGGCGTGATCGTCAGCGAGGCGCCGGAAAGTCATCAGGTGGGCGCGGACGTGCTGCCCTTTCAGGAAGCTTTCGCGGTGCTGTTCTTCGTCTCAGTCGGAATGCTGGTCAACCCGGCCTACCTGTGGGCGAACGCCGGCTACGTGCTGGCCCTCACGGTCCTGATCGTCGTGGGAAAGTCGCTCATCGCGGCGCTGATCGGCTTCCTGTTCCCGCACCCGGCGCGCACGGCGCTGGTGGTGGCCGCCGGCCTGAGCCAGATCGGCGAGTTCTCGTTCATCGTCGGCCAGGCCGGCCTGGCGCTCGGCCTGTTGAGCCAGGATCAGTACGCGCTGATCCTGGCCGGCGCGCTGGTCTCCATCACTCTGAACCCGCTGATGTTCCGCCTGATCGGGCCGGTGGAGAACCTGCTCCAGCGCTTCCCGGCGCTCTGGCGCCGGCTCAACCACCACGGGCCGGCGCCGGCCCCGCTCAACGCGGGCCTGCGCGGGCACGTGGTCGTGGTCGGGTGGGGACGGGTGGGGCACCACATCGTCGACGTCCTGGGCTACGTCAAAGTCCCGCGGCTGGTGGTGGAGATGGATGCGGTCCGCGTCGAGGCCCTGCAGCAGCTGGGCGTGCCCACGCTCTTCGGCGACGCCGCCAATTCCGAGATCCTGACCCACGCCCGGCTGGATCGGGCCCGCGCGTTGGTGGTGACCGTGCCCGACGAGGCCAACGCCGCCCTGGTCGTGTCGACCGCGCGGCGGATGGCGCCGGAGCTGCCCATCATCGTCCGCGCGTCCACCGAGGCCGGCGTCACGCGCCTGGCCAGCCTGGGCGCCCAGGACGTGATCCATCCAGAGCTGGAAGGCGGGCTGGCCATCGTCCGGCATGCCCTGATCCGGCTCGGGCTGCCGCTGCGGGAGGTCCAGAAGTACGCCGACGTCGTGCGCCAGGAGCACTACGATGTGAGCATCAACACCCCGGCCGAATACCGGGTGCTGCACCAGCTCCTGAACGTGGCTCGCGAGATCGAGGTGACCTGGGTGCGGCTGCCCGCCGAACACCTGCTGATCGGGCGGACCCTGGCGGAGGCCGACGTTCGTTCGCGGACCGGCGCTTCCGTCGTCGCGATCTTCCGGGAAGGGCAACTGATCCCCAACCCCAAGTCGGGGACCGTGTTCCAGCCCGACGACCGGGTCGGCCTGATCGGAGACCAGGAGCACCTGGAAGCCGCGGAGGCGTGGCTGACCCAGGCCGGACCAAGCGCCGCGGTGGAGCAACCGGCCGCCTGAGGACCGCGCTCAGGCGGGCGGATATTTGGCCGACAGCTTTTGCAGCGTCTTGAGGCTGCGCAACGTGGCGGGCTGGCCCAGAGTCTTTTCCAGCACCGCGTTGGAGAAGGTCGAGTCGCTTTGGCGGAGGCGGCACAGCCAGAACACTTCGCGGCCGCGCACGGCGAAATCGTCGACCTCGGTCCGCAGCGCCAGCAGCCGGCGCTGGGCGGGAACCGCCACAGGCGCGCCCAGAAAAGCGACGTTGAACGCGGCCGCCTCCGCCAGGGCGGCCGGGCTGAACGGCAGGTGGGCGACCAGGTCCGCCAGTTCGGCATCGCTGCGCAGGAAGGTGGCCACCTCATAACCGAGCGCGGCGCGCAGTCCGGCCGCGATCTCGGCCTCCAGCGCGCCCAGGTTCCGGCGCGGCGTCACAAAGCTGACGTTGCCGCTGGCGATGAAGGTCTCCACGGCCGTCAGTCCAAACCCCTCGAATAGCCGGCGCAGGTGGTCCATCTTGACGGTGTGGCCGCCGACGTTGATGGCGCGCAGGAACGCGATCAGGCGCGGCATAGCGCCTACTCCTGGTACTGCGGCTGGCCGGCGATGAAGCGCTCCAGGCGTTTGTGCGCCGTGCGCTGGACCCGGCTTTGCAGCCAGGGCGTCCAGCCAAGCAGCCAGCCGGCCGGGCCGAGGGCCTGGCGCGACCAGCGCCAGAAGTCGAAGCGATCGCGGTGCCGCACGATCAGGCCGTTTTCGAAGACGAACTCGGCGTCGATGACGTTGTGCACGCGCCGCCCGGAGGCCGAGAAGGTGTAGCGCGCCTCCCAGTGGGCGCGGCCGTGCCGGTCGTCGGCGGCGATGCCGCTGACGCTGACTTCCAGGTCCTGGCCGCCCGCGCACAGCATGTGCCACATGGCGCCGGCGCGTTTCCCGCGCAGGGTGAAGACCGGGTCGGCGAAGTCGATGGCCGACGCGTAGCAAGCCTGCATACCGGCGTAATCACGCTGGCTGAAGCAGGTGTAGAACTGCTCGATCAGTTGGGCATGGGGGTGCATGGCGGCTCCTCGAGCCGGCATGATACCGCAAGTGGGGCCGCGCCGGGCGGGGCCTTCAACGCCGCGCTGTGGGATGCAGGCTGCGCGGCACCTCCACCAGCGTGAACTGGCTCAGGGTGTGGAGCAGCAGGCGCGGCAGGCTGAAGCGGCTCAACACCGCCTGGGAGACTTGTTCATTCAGGACCAGATCCACCAGCCCGTGGACGGCCCCCCACAAGCTGACGGCCAGCAGGTCGGCCGGGGCCGGCCGCAGGACGCCGGCCGCCTGGCAATCCGCCACGATCCGCCGCAGCAGCTCGAAGCTCTGCTGCGTCATGGCCACCAGGGCGGGGTGGTCCGCGTCTTTCTCGGCCACGCCCGAGAGCGTGATCCGGAAGTGGGCCGGGTCGGCCAGGGCGAACTCGACGTAGGCCCAGGCGCCGTCCACCAGCTGGCGCAGTGGGTCGCCGGCCCGCTGCGCGACGGCGGCCGCCATCCGCTCGTACAGGCGGCGGTAGCCCTCGGTGGCGATGGCCACGATCAGGGCCTGTTTATCGGCGAAGTGCGCGTAGGGGGCGGCGTGGCTCACTCCGGCCCGGCGCGCGGCTCGGCGCAGGCTCAGCGCCTTGACGCCGTCCTCGGCCAGGATGGCGATCCCGGCCTGGATCAACGCATTCCGCAAATCGCCGTGGTGGTAGGGTTTCTTGGGCATAATCTGGTGGCGTAATCTTGACGCTGTCAAGATTGTGGCCTAAAATCTAGACAGTGTCAAGTTTGGCGCAGGAGGCGGGATGGACGCATACGCAGCGGAGCGGCAGCAGATCGTGCAGGCCAGCCAGGCGCTGGTGGCCAAGGGCCTGCTCATGGCGACCGGCGGCAACGTCTCGGTGCGGGTCGGCCCGGACGCGTTTGCCATCACGCCCTCCAACTACGATTACGGGCGTATGACGGCCGAGGACGTCTGTGTCCTGGACCTGCAGTTGAACGTCCGGCAGGGCGCGCTCAAGCCGTCGGTGGAGAGCGGCCTGCACGCCGGCGTGTACGCGGCCCGCGCCGACGTGAACGCCGTCGTCCACACCCACCAGGTCTACGCCAGCGCGCTGGCCCTGGTCCGCGCTCCGATCCCGGCGCTGTTCGACGAGCAGGTGCGCTTCCTGGGGCGCTCGGTCGAGATCGTCCCCTACGCGCCCTCCGGGACGGGCTTCCTCAAGGGCAACCTCGTCCGCGCCCTGAAGAACCATCACAACGCCTACATTCTGCAGAACCACGGCGTGGTGTGCCTGGGCCCTGACCTCGAGCGGGCCATGCACAACGCCGAGATCGTCGAGAAGTGCGCGCTGGCCTACCTGCTGGCGCTGTGCACCGAACGCCCGGTCACCAAGGTCCCGCTGCCGATCCGCGAGATCGCCTTTGCCAAGCTGCGCCAGGACCAGCAGCGCGCGGAGCGCGGTGAGGCGCGGACCGGCGGAGAATAACCGTGAGCACCGAAATCAGCGCCCCGTCCGCTTCCGCCATCTCAGCCTGGCCCGACACCGACGCCATCTACGCCCAGCTCAAGGAGCTGGTCCGCCAGCCGCTGCGCCCGGTGCGGCGCGACCGGATGCAGGCTTACCTGGATTACTTCGAGACCCGCTGCGCCGGCTCCAAGGCGCTGACCGACGAGGCCAAGCGCTACATCCCGGGCGGCGTCCAGCACAACCTGGCCTTCAACTACCCGTTCCCCATCGCCATCGCCAAGGCCGACGACGCGCACCTGTGGGACGTGGACGGCAACCGCTACCTCGATTTCCTGCAGGCCGGCGGCCCGACCCTGCTGGGCAGCAATTACGGCCCGGTGCGGGAGAAGGTCTTTGAACTGCTGCGCGAGTGCGGGCCGGTGACCGGCCTGTTCCACGAGTACGAGCTGAAGCTGGCCAAGCTCGTCCACGACTACATGCCGTCGATCGAGATGTTCCGCATGCTGGGCTCGGGCACCGAGAGCGTGATGGCGGCCATCCGCGCGGCGCGCGCCTTCACAGGCAAGAAGAAAGTGATCAAGGTCGGCGGCGCCTACCACGGCTGGAGCGACTCCATGGTGTACGGCCTGCACATCCCCGGCACCGGGCGCTACGAGGCGGCCGGCATCCCGCGCGGGGCCAGCGCCGAGACGCAGGAGTTCTATCCCAATGACCTGGACGCGCTGCGCCGGCTGCTGGTGTTCAACCGCCTGCGCGGGGGGACGGCGGCCGTGATCGTGGAGCCGGTGGGGCCGGAGAGCGGCACGCGTCCCGTGCCGTTCGACTTCAACCGGAACGTGCGCGCGCTGTGCGACGAGTTTGGCGCGCTGCTGATCTTCGACGAAGTCGTGACCGGCTTCCGCCTGGGGCTGGGCGGCGCGCAAGGTTACTTCGGCGTCCGGCCGGACCTGACGGTCTTCGGCAAGTGCATCACGGGCGGCTACCCCATGGCCGGCGGGGTGGGCGGGCGGCGGGAGGTGATGCTGCGTTTCGCGGCCGGTATCGGCGGCACCGGTGAGCGCGCCTATATCGGCGGGACGCTCTCGGCTAACCCGCTCTCGTGCGTGGCCGGCTACTACGCCTTGTGCGAGATGGAGCGCACCCAGGCGCCCGTCATCGCGGGCCGCGCCGGCGACCGGCTGACCCGCGGCCTGCAGGCGATCATCACGCGCCTGCGCCTGCCGTTCGTGGCCTACAACCAGGGCTCCATCGTCCACCTCGAAACGTCGGGCGTGATGCTGCTGGACTTCAAAGACCCGCTCAAGTTCCTGCGCGAGCTCAAGCCGCGCAAGCACATGCTGGAGGAGATGGGCGCGGCCTACCTGGCCAACGGCGTCATCACGCTGGCCGGCTCGCGCCTGTACACGAGTATGGCCGACACGGACGCCGTGATCGATGAAGCGCTGGACCGCTTTGAGACCGTCCTGGCCAGCGTGGAAGGGGTGGCATGAGCGCCCCGGGCAGCGCGCCCTCGGCCGGCCGTCTCGCTCCCTATCGCTGGGTGGTGCTGGCGGTCTTCATGTTCATCAACCTCACCATCCAGACGCTGTGGATCAGCTACGCCCCCATCACCGGGCTGGCGGCGCGGTTCTATGGGGTGAGCGAACTGCAGATCGGGCTGCTGGCGATGGCGTTCATGCTCGCGTTTATCCCGCTCTCGCTCCCGGCGGCGTGGGTGATCGACACCTACGGCTTCCGCGTGGCGGTGGGCGGGGGCGCAGTGTTGATGGGCGTCTGCGGCGTGCTGCGCGGTTTCGCGGGCGCGGACTACACCCTGGTCCTGTGGGCCACCGTCGGCCTGGCCGCCGCCCAGCCCTTCCTGCTCAACGCCTGGACGACCGTCCCGGCCAAGTGGTTCGCGGTTGAGGAGCGCGCCACCGCTGTCGGGCTGGTGACGCTGGCGAACCTGGTCGGCACGGCGCTGGGTTTAGCGTTGACGCCCGTGCTCATCGAGAGCCTGTCCCTCCCCACTGTGCAGCTCATCTACGGCGGCCTCGCGGCGTTCTCGGCGGTCTTGTTCGTGGCGCTGGCGCGCGAAAACCCGCCGGTGCCGCCCGGCCCGCCGGAACAGGCCGCGCGCGCGCTGATGCTGACGGGCCTGAAGCATGCCCTGACCGTGCGCGCGTTCTGGTTCGACCTGGCGATCTCGTTCATCGGGCTGGGCGTCTTCAACGGCCTCACCACCTGGGTGGAGAGCATGATCCGCCCGCGCGGCTTCGGCCCGACTGACGCCGGCCTGCTCGGCGCGCTGATGCTGGCCGGCGGGGTGGCGGGCGCCGTGGTGCTCCCCCTGCTCTCGGACCGGCAGCGCCGGCGCCAGCGCTACCTCCTGCTGGCTTTCCTCGGCGCCATCCCGGGCCTGATCGGCCTGACGTTCGCGGCCTCGGCCGGGCTGCTGTTCGCGTCGGCCGTGGTTACGGGCTTCTTCCTGGTGAGCGCCCTGCCGATCGGCATGCAGTACGCGGCCGAGGTCACCTATCCCACGCCGGAGGGCACGTCCAACGGTCTGATCCAGCTCTTCGGACAGGCTTCGGTGGTGTTCGTGTACCTCATGGAAGCGCTCAAGAGCGCCGACGGCTCCTTTACGCCGGCGCTGCTGCTGGCCATCGGCCTGCTGGGCGTCAGCGCGCTGCTGGTGACGCAGATGAAGGACCCGGTGCTGAAACGCTGACGCCGCGGCGCCGCCAGCCAGTCCGCCGCTCCCTCACTCTACAGCGGGATCGCCATGCCACACGACTTCCTCATCCTGGCCGTTGACCTGGGTACCTCGGGCGTCAAAGTCGCGCTGGTGACGGCGCGCGGGGCCGTGCTCGGCTGGGAGGCGGAGCCGGTCCAAACTCACCTCACCCCGGACGGCGGCGCCGAGCAGGTGCCGGCGGATTGGTGGGCGGGCCTCCTCAGCGCGACGGGGCGGCTCCTGCGGCGCGAACTGGCCCCGCGCAGCGCGGTGCGCGCGCTGTGCTGTTCGACGCAGGGCGAGGGCACGGTGCCCGTGGACCGGGACGGGAACGCGCTGATGAACGCCATCCTGTGGATGGACATGCGCGGCGCGCCGCACCTCCAGCGGCAGTTCCGCGGCCTGGTCAACGTGCTGGGCGTGGACGCCTTCAAGCTCATCCGCTGGCTGCGGCTCACCGGCGGCCTGCCGTCGCCCACCGGCAAAGACCCGGCCGCGCACATGCTGCTGGTGCGCGACCGTTTCCCCGAGGTCTACGCGCGCACGCACAAGTTCCTGAACGTCCTGGACTACCTGAACCTGCGCCTGACCGGGCGCTGCGTGGCCACGTTCGACTCGATCCTGACCGCCTGGGTGACCGACAACCGCGACCCGGACGCCATCCGTTACGACGCCGGGCTGGTGCGTGATTCGGGCATTGCCGCCGACAAGTTCCCGGAGGTGGTCCCGTGCACGGCCGGGCTGGGCGGGCTGCTGCCGGAGGCCGCCGCGGCGCTGGGCCTGACCACGGACGTGCGCGTCGTGGCCGGCTCGATTGACAACACGGCGGCCGCCATCGGCGCCGGCGCGGTGGCCGACTATGCCGCCCATCTGTACCTCGGCACGTCGTCGTGGATCACCGCGCATGTGCCGTACAAAAAAACCGACCCCGTCTCGTCGCTGGCGTCGGTGCCGTGCGCGCGGCCGGGCCGCTATCTGCTGACCGCGCTGCAGGCCACGGCCGGCGGCAACCTGGCCTTCCTGCGCGACAACGTCCTGTACCACAAAGACGAACTGCTGCGCGAGGCGGACGCCCCGGACGTGTTCAAGGTGATGGACGCGATGGCGGCGCGCGTGCCGGCCGGCAGCCGCGGCGTGATCTACACCCCCTGGATCTGGGGCGAACGCGCCCCGGTGGACGACCGCACGCTGCGCGCCGGGCTGTACAACCTGTCGCTGCACAACACCCGCGCCGACATCATCCGCGCTTTTCTGGAGGGGGTGGCGTTCAACACCCGCTGGCTGCTGAGGCCGGTGGAGCAGTTCCTGGCGCGCCAAGTGCCGGCGCTCAACCTGGCCGGGGGCGGGGGCAGCTCCGAGGTGTGGTGTCAGATCATGGCCGACGTGCTGAAGGTGGAGGTGCGCCAGGTTCAGGACCCGCTCCTGGCCAATGCGCGCGGCGCCGCCCTGATCGCGGCCGCCGGCCTGGGCGAGATCTCCCTGGACGACGTGCCCGCGCTGGTGCCGATCCGGCGCGTCTACACGCCGGACCCGCGCCATGCGGCGCTGTACGACGCGCGCTTTGAGACGTTCACCCAGATCTACCGGCAGATGCGCGGCATCTATCAACGCCTGAACGGGTGAGCCGGGCGGCTGAGACGCCGCCGCTTCAGTTCTGCTCGGCCCTGATCTGAAAGACCGGGATCTGCGCCGCGACGGCCGCGAAGGCTTCCAGCGGCGCGTCTTTGTCGACGGGGATGTGCGGCCGGGCGCCCGGTGCCCGCCGCAGGTAAGCCTGGATGATCGGGCCGCGCCGCTCCACGGGCACGGCCTCCAGAACAATCCGCTCCACCCGCCCGTGGCGCATGACGGCCCGGCCTTCGGCCGCGGCCACGTTGCGCACCCAGGCCGCGTCCGCGCCCAGCATCGAGACCAGGTAACGCTCGCCGTCCACCACCGCCAGGACGAGCGGGAACGAAATCAGGCGCCCGGAGCGGCGGCCGACGACCTCCAGCGTGACCAGGTAGTTCGGCGCGAGGCCGAGCGTGTGCAACATCGCCCAGCCCCGGTTGAGAAGGCGCGCGATCCAGTTGGGGCGGCCCCGCTGATACAGCCAACGCTTGAAATCCGGGTAGTTCATCCCCTGCACCCCCTCACGCCCGCGGCGAGTAGCGGCGCTCGGCGCCGAAGACGTCCACGTGCCAGCGGCCGGACTCGCCGGCGTAGACGTGCTCGCGCAGCCAGTCCAGTTCGGTCTCCGTCTCTGTTTCCGGCAGGTCGCGGCGCCAGGCCTTGGGCCGGCCATCTCCGCCCGGATGCCAATGATATTGCCGGGCTTTGAGCAGGTCTTTCTTCTCAAAAGGCGCGTCTGTGGCCCAGATGCGCGCCGTCTTCTTGCGCCGGGCCGCCTCCAGCAGGCGCGCCATCGGCAGCGCGCCGTCCGCGAACGGCGTGGCGAGCAGGTGGATCAGGGCCAGGCAGTCGGCCTCGGCCGTGTGCGCGGCGAAGAACAGGCCGCAGTGCTTGTAGAGCAGGAACTCCAGCTTGGTGGAGCCGAGCCCGGCCGGCCAGGCGATGTCGGTGAGCGAGCACGCCCACGGCTTGTCCTGGAAGACGGGCAGGCGCCGCTCCACGAAGGCGCGGTCGAAGGCGGCGTTGTGGGCGACGACGAGCGCGGCCTGGCCGGCCAGCCGGTTGGCGGCGGCCTCGTCGAGGCGCTGGCCGCGCACCTGGTTGTCCGTGATGCCGGTGAGGGCGGTGATAGCGGCCGGGAGCGGCGCGCCGGGGTCCTCGAAGGACGTGGCCGCCGGCCCCACCTGGTAGAGGCGGCCGCTGGCCGGCGCGTAGGTGAAGGGGACGGCGCTGAACTGGATGATCCGGTCCTGGGCCGGGTCGCGCCCGGTGGTCTCCACGTCCACGGCCAGGGCCGTCACGGTGCGCGCCCCGTCCGGGGCCGCGTACTGCCCGGGCGGCTCAAAGCGCCGCAGGACTTCGTAGCGGCCGGTCCCCTGCAGGGCCGCGGCCATCGACTCAAGATCGGGATCAGGCGGCATGGTGTGGTGACCGCGGCTGTCTGGTAGAGGCCGTCAAAGCCGACGGCTGGTGAGCGGATTATACCCGTCGGGTCGCGGCCGCCCTCGGCTGGCGCTGTGCGGCAGCCGGAGTCCGCCTACAATAGAGTGAAATCAAGACTGATTGACGGCCACACCCTGCCCGCGCCTCGGTCCCTCAGCGGGCCTGCCGCGCACAGTCTTGAGGGAGAGAGCGGAGGCCCGATGCCAGACCTTGAATCAGAAGGCGATCTGACGATTGGCGGTGACGTGGTTGGGCGCGACAAGATCGTCAGCAACGTTGCCAACACGACCAGCCATCACACTGTCGAGACCAATATCACCGTCGGCGACATCACCCACAGCACCGGCGTGGCCATCGGGCCGAACGCCCAGGCGCTGGTGACCCAAGGCGGTGCGCCAGCCAGTGCCCTGACGATCACGTTCGCGCCAATCTTGGATAAGGTCCGCGGCCTGCCGGAGGGGCCGGCCAAGAGCGTGGCCCAGCAGGCCGCCGCCGGCCTGTTGACCGAGGCCGAGAAGGGGCCGGCCGCGGACGAAAAGGCCGTCAGCGAGTGGTTGAGGGTCCTCGCGCAATTGGCGCCGGACGTCTGGGATGCGGCTGTGGCCGCGTTCACCAGCCCGGTCACCGGGCTCAGCCCGATCTTTCCGAAGATCGCGGCGCAGACACGGGCCGACAACGCCGTCCGGCCCGACGCCGGGTCGTGACGCTCAGACCGGGCACCCTGAGCCAGGCGGCCCGCGCACAGCCAACGACCAGGCCGGGACGCGCGGCCGCCCAGTACCCGTCCACCTTGTCTGGGCGGACAGGGCACCCAGTTGCTCCAACCAATACTCCGCCGGCTCAGGCTGCCTCGACTGCACGCGAGCTGCCTGGGCCGGCGGAGCTTTTTGCGGGCACTAACGCGTCACGTCGACGCTGGCCGCCAGCGAAGCATCCGGCGGCGGGCCGTCGTGTTCGCCTGAGTACGCCTGGACGGTGACGTAGGCAAAGATCCGGAATGGCGCTCCCGCCGGCGTGGCGCCGTCGCCGATCGTCGCGGACGAGCGCCAGCGTCCGCTGCCCCCATCGTATTGCGCGTCACCCTGGACGTAGTATTTGTAGCCGGGCGTGCCCGGATAGGGCAGGACCCAGATTGACAGGGTGCGGCCAAATGTTTGGCCGTCCGGCACCCATTGCACCTCGACCGTGATCTGGCACTGCGACCCGGCCTGGCAGCCGAGGTTGGCGCCGTTCGCGGGGAAGTGAATGACCAGCACCTCCGGCACCAGCGTCGCCGTTTCCGTGGCGGTGGGGGCCGGTGTCCCGGTGGGCGGCGGGGGAAATGTGGCCGTGGGTGAGGGCGGCACCAGCGTGGCCGTTGCTGAAGGCGGCGGAGGCGGCGTGTCCGTCGGCGCCGGCGGAGCCGTGGAGGTCGCTGAAAGGGGCGGGAGCGGCGTCCCGGTGGCCGGCCGGGTTGTGGGCGGGGCCGATTGCGTCGGTGACGCGGCCGGAATGCTTTCGACAGCCGGGGGCGCCTGCGCGACCTCGGTCGGAGGCGCACCGTCGCCGGCCGGCGGCCTGGGGCTGTCCGTCGCCGGCGCCGGCAGAGGCGTCGCAGTGACGGGGCGGCGGGCCACGGCCGTGTTGAGGACGACCTGGGCGGTCCGGGCCGCGGCCGTCTGGGTGGGGGCCTCCGTCGCAAAGTCATCCGGCGCGAACTGGCGGTAGCGTTCGCTCAGCTGGCTGCTGATCTGGTCCACGGCGGCAGCCGCCTCGGCCACGGAAGTCACGGCGCGCAAACCCGGGAAGCGGGCCTTGAAGCGCGTCACCAACTCCTGGCGCACCTCCGGGCTGACCAGGGCCACCGTATCCAGCTGGATGTTGACGGCGGCCGGCCCAAAGATGCGGTCGAGGTCCTCGATCAGGCCAAGCCAGGGGTCGCCGGCCATCTCGGGCAGACATTCGTCCGGGCCGCCGATCACCATGAACACGGACTTGAGGTAATCCTCCGGCAGGCTGCCCAGCGTCGTGCGCGCCAACTCGAAGGCGGCGCTGAGCGACCCGGTGTTGGCCGGGGCCAGCCCGCCGAGATGGCCGACGATGGCATCCAGGTTCCGGCGGGACGAGGGTACCGCCGGAGCCAATGGATCTGCGCAGGCCGAGGCGCGCGCGCCCACCGCGCCGCCGACGACGATGAGGGAGTAGCTGTAAGCGGTGCCGCGCTGCTTGCTGAGGAAATACTGGGCCGCGCCGTAGGCCACGGCCCACTTGCTGGCCTGGTCCTCGTACGGCGCCAGCATGCGCGCGGAGGCGTCGACGATGACGACGATGTGCGTCTTGTCGCCTGCGCCGGGCGGCGGGAGGCGGCCGGCCGTGACCAGCGGCAGCCAGGCCAGGGCCAGGCCCGCGGACAGCAGCGCGAACTGGAGCCGGGTGAGCGGTCTGGCTTCGAAGCGATAGGGCGCGCCGGGGCGCGCCGAACGCGGCCGGGCGAACCAGGCGTAGCCGCCGAGGCCGAGCACAACTGAGACGGCGGCCGACGCCAGCGTCGCCATCTCCCAGCCCAGCCGCTGATTGTCCAACAGGTCCGCGATGGCGCGGGCGGCGCGGTCACCGCCGGCCGTGAACCTGACCCACAGATGCGCGGCCAGGAGCTCCGCCACCAGCCAGACCAGCGCCCCCGCCAAAGCCAGGCCAATGACCAGGGCCGCCTGGCGCCCGTCCAGCCCGTGGTAATTCACCTCGGCTCTGGCACCGGGCCCGATGGCGACGCCCTGTGAGTTGGTGATATCGCCGACGGAGAGGGAGCCTGGCCCTGGATCGTCCGGTGTCGTCTCTGGTTTTGTCATCGCCACCACGGCCGGCCTGGAGCGCGTCCAGCTAATCGCTTGGGGCCGCCTCGCCGTGCTCAAGACCATTATAGGCCTTCCGCGCAGGCGAGTTGAAGCCCGCAGGGTTGTCGGCGCGTGCCCGCTGACAGGATCAGCGGCGCCGTGACCGGTGTGTCGGAGGCCGGCGCGGAAGCGCGGGAAGCGCCGGGCGTGATTAGCAGTGTGGGCGCTGGCGCGCTTCGGCCTCCGAGGCCTGAGTCGTAAGGCGCGACTGCGGCGTCAAGCGACGCGGGCAGCGGCGAATTCCACGGCGATTGCCGGCCTGTCGGCCCAATCGGTGGACGGCGCCGGCGCTTTCGCCTGCCCGTTGATCTTCCTGCCCTTTATCAGTTCGGCGTTTGTGCCCACTGCCTCGATGCCGCCCGTCGTCCGGGCTTTTGCTGAGAACCAGCCGGTGACCTCGATCGTGGAGGCCCTCCGCGCGCTGCTGTCCGTTCAGCCGGTCGGCAACGACATCTGGATTGCGCTCGCGGGGTGTGTCGGGATCATGCTCGTGGCCTACGTCTTCGCGATGCGAGCCTACCAGCAGCGGATCTGAAAAGGCGGCTGCCAACCTTAGGCGCCCTCTCTGGGGCCGCATCTTCAGGGAGGGCCGCCACGGCTGCTGGCAGCCGCCCGCATGTGCACGGCCCAGAAGCTCCGGCGGTGGAGATACAGCGCCACGCCCGCCATCAGGAGTCCGATGAGCAGCAGGGCGGGCGGCTGCAAAACCGCCCCGGTCAGGAGGCCCGCCGTCAAGAAGAAGAGGTGAAAACCGAAGGGCACCCAGAATGTCACGGGGTCGACCGGGAGGAGTGAGAACCGGGGCCGGAGCCAGATCACCAACCCCGCGGCCATTCCCAACATCAATCCGATGGTGGGGAGGTAAGACGCGGCGGGCACGCCCATCGCCAGCAGGGTATTCATCGCCGCCAGGTTCACCAGCCCAAACCCCACCGCCGCCATCGGACCCAAC
>ERZ761602.822-NODE-822-length-61971-cov-10.825021_pt1 | contig 61971 bp, 60 predicted proteins | sample MGYA00512165_ERZ761602 | MGnify/ENA primary metagenome ERZ761602 (study PRJEB28899, sample SAMN02445085) | bioreactor sludge metagenome | biome: EBPR sludge; isolation source: Thorneside wastewater treatment plant | place: Australia: Brisbane, Thorneside... | reverse complement strand
CCCGGCATTTCCGAATGATATCAGATTGTTACCCGCAACTCCTCAGAACCACTTGCACTGGTGCTGGGTCAGGTAGGTCAGGCTGTCGCCCTGGTGGTAGCCCTGGCCCAGCGCCTTGCCGGTCTTGCCGAAGTGGAACCAGGCCACACCGTCCTTGTCGCGGCGCACATCGTAGAGCACCTCGAAGCCCTTCTCGCGCTTGACCATGTCCTCGGGGCAGGTGCTGGCGCCCTCGTCGACGGTCGCGGTCAGGCGCAGGCCCAGGTCGCAGCTGCTGCACGCGCCGACGGGCACGACCTCGCCGCGGATGGCCCAGATGACCTCGCAGGAGGCGCCCGAGGTCCACAGCTTGCTGGCCTGCAGGTGCGGGTTGGCCGCGAGCAGCCAGCGCTCCCGGCCCGAGACCTGCTGGCCGTTGATGGTGAAGGTCCCGACGAAGTGGCTGTCGGCGCCCTCCTTGCCGGGCCCGTTGGCGCAGAGGCCCGAGGGCAGGCCCTGGCTGAGGTCGGGCAGGCTGGCCGCGGGGGTCGGGCTGGCTGCGGCGGGAGTGGTGGAGGCCGTCGCGATCTGCGGTTCAGCGGCGGGCTCCGCGGGAGCGACCGTCGGCGCGGCCGGTGGCGCGGCGGCGGGGGTCGGCTCGCCCTCGGAGCAGGCCAGCAGGGTCAGGAGCAGGAGAGGCATGAAGCAGGTCCCGGGAGGGTCGTTGAGGGAACAATACACCCGTCCAGCCCTCTCGCGCGCTACCCTTCTGCACCCCGAACCGTGGAGGCCCCATGAACCTGCTCCTCAGCCTGCTGCTCGGCCTCGCCCAGGCGGCGGATCTCGACCTCGGCTACGTCCCCAACCCCGCGCCGGGCGAGCAGCCCGCCCTGCTCCTGACCCCCGGCCGCACCGTCGAGCGGCTGGAGGTGGTGATCGAGGCCGGCGGGAAGAGCTGGACCTTCGAGCGCAACAACCTACCGGCCGGCAAGCTGGAGCGCTTCGCCTGGACCCGCGACACCCAGGTGACCGAGGCCAGCGCCTACATCCTGGCGGTCTTCGAGGACGGCTACGTCTCCGAGCAGACCGTGCCGATCGAGTACAGCTACTCGGCCCCGCTCTCGGTCTCGCTGGATCGCGCCCACGCCGACTTGAAGAGCCGGACGCTGACGGTGCAGGCCACCGCCCGGGTCGAGCGGGCCGACATCGTCGTCATCGGCGCCCGCAAGGAGGTGATCGACCGGCGGACGGTGGACATCGACCAGGGTCCCGGCGACGTCGTGATCCCCTGGGTCGGCGAGCCGGACAAGGCCGTGCTGCTGGACGTGACGGTCCACGCCGGCGGGGCCTACGCCGGCTTCACCTACAGCCCCTGGTTCCTGGACATCCCGCACGAGGACGTGCTCTTCGCCAGCAACGAGGCCGTCATCGACGACAGCGAGGAGTACAAGCTCAAGCACACCCTCAGCGAGCTGCAGGAGGTGCTGGAGCTCTACGGCGAGGTCGTGCCGGTCAAGCTGTACATCGCCGGCTGCACCGACACCGTGGGCGACACGGCCCACAACCGCGATCTCAGCCTGCGGCGGGCCCGCGCCATCGCCACCTGGCTGCGCGGCAACGGCTACGACAAGCCGATCTACTACCATGGCTTCGGCGAGGGCCTGCTGGCGGTCAACACCGGCGACGGGGTCGACGAGTCCCGCAACCGGCGGGCGCTCTACCTGGTCGGGGCCAACCCGCCGCCGGCCAGCGCGGGCATCCCCGCGGTCAAGTGGACGGAGTTGTAGGCGCTCAGAGCGGGCTGGTTGCGCTCAGAGCGGGCCGAAGACCATCCCCAGGGACAGCGCGTGCTGCTGGTCGGTGACCCGAACGCGGTCCTCGCCCAGGTCGAAGCGCATCGAGCGGAAGCCCAGCTCCAGGCCGGTGCGGAGGGCGAGGCTCTCGGTCAGCCGCCAGGAGAGGTCGGCCTCGCCCCGGGTGTGAACGGGCCAGGGGGCCAGGGTCTCGCTGCCTTCCAGGCGCAGCAGCAGGGGGCCGAAGTCGAGCTCGACCCCGCCCCCCAGTCGGGCGCCCAGCACCGAGGTGACCAGCATTCGTGCGCCGGTGGCCTTGTCGGGGTCCTCCTCGCGGAAGCGGGCGAAGGTGAAGATCGGGACCCGGCTGTACTCGGCCTGGGCCAGCAGGTAGGGGCGCCCCTGGCTCTCGGAGGCCATGCCGAAGCGCAGGCCGCTGGCGCCTTGCAGATCGAGGCGGGTGAAGGCCGTCTCGCGCACGACATAGCCCTCGTAGCGGGCGGCGAGGCGGGTGTCCCAGGCGACGCTCTTCACGAGCGGCAGGGAGAAGCGAATCAGCCCGGCGGGGGCGCCGACGGGCTTGCCTCGGAGCAGATCACCCTGGTCGGCCTTGATCTCGGAGGGCAGGCCGTGCAGGCCGCTGCTGGTGCTGCCGTAGCTGTGCGGGACCGTCGCGGCCGAGACGGCCAGGGTCGGCTTGCGGCTGCGGGCGCCGGGCTCGGCGGCCTGCTCGCTGTCGGTGCTCAAGCCACGGCGCTCCTTCTCGTCCTGCTCGAAACCCGCGGCCTGGCGGGCGGTGCGCGCGGTCGGAGCGGTGGGCGAGGGGAGGGGAGGGAGGGCCTCGCCGCTCGCCGCCGCGCGGGCGCGCTCCCGGAGGGCCTGGTCTCGCAGGGTCCCCGTGGCCGGCGCGTCGCTGAGGGCCTCTCCCCCCTGGCCGACCAGGATGGACATCGCACTGCGGACACCACCCAGGCTCATGTTCAGGACGACGACCCCGTCCTCCAGGGGGCTGAGCTGCACCCGCCCGCGGCCCTGGGCGTCGGTGCGTACGCTTGCGGCGACCTTGGCCTTCTCGGCGCTCAGCTCCAGGGTGAGGCCGGGCACGGGCAGGCCGAGCTCGTCGACCACCAGGACGGAGGCGGCGACGGGGGCGCGGTGACCGGCGGGCAGGATCGGGGTGCTGGTCCAGCCCAGGATCGCGGCGGGGGCCTGGCCGGTAGCCTGCCCGGAGGCCGATGCGGCGACCACCTCGACCCGGGCCTGGGCCTGTCCGCCCAGCAGGTTGGCCTTCAGCGTGACCACCCCGGGGCTGTCGGGCGCGGTCCAGCGGGCCGTGGCCAGCCCCGATCCGACCAGCTTCGACTCCTCCACCCGTCCCGAGCTGGCCTCGATCGAGGGGGCGGTGCCGGCCATCCGGGGGGTCCCGTCGGCCTCGAGCACCACCATGTTCAGGCTCAGGCTGGCCCCGGCCGGGACCCGGGCGGGCAGGGGCAGGACGGCCAGGGTCGGCTCCTTGCCCGAGGGCAGGGCCACCGTGCGCCGCAGGCTCTGGCCCTGGTGCTGACACTCCAGCTCACCGCGCGCGTGGCCCGGTGGGAGGGTCAGCGCGAAGCTCAGCTTGCCTTCTTCGTCGGAGCTGACCGGGCCGAAGCGCTGCTCCCCGACGAGCAGCGCGCAGGAGGCCCCCGCCTCGAAGGGAAAGCGCAGGGTGGTCGGCGTCGCGACAGGGATGGCGACCCAGCCCGGGGTGGCGCCTGGCGCGGCGGCGTCGGCGACGGTGACGATGGCGAAGAGGGGCTCGGCGAGCCGATCGGGCGGGGTGAAGCGCAGCGTCCAGCCCTTGTCGGCGGCCTGCGGTCCCTCAACCCGGCCGGCGCTGGTCTGGATCAAGAGCCGACGCTCGCCGGGGGCACGCCGATCCGCGGCCTGGGGGCGCACCAGCAGCTCGACCGGAGCGCCGCCGACCGGCGTCTCCAGCGGCCGGGCCTCGATGCTGAGCCCGCCGGCCATCGGGGGCTGGACCTCGAAGGCGTAGCGCCCGCTCTCCTTGCCGCCGGGGCCGCTCAGGGCCAGGAAGAGCTCGAAGCGGCCCGCCGTCGAGGGCTGCACCGCCACCCGGATCCGCCCGTCGGCGAGGCGCTCGACCGGTCCGGCCTGCCCCCCGCTCGCGCGCGCCCGGATGGTCGTATCGGTCGGCAGCTCGGGGGCCCACAGGTCGACCAGTCCGGCCTCACCCGCGACGAGCTCACCCCCCGGCAGGAGGACCGGGGGGGCAGCGGCGGCGGCCATGGCGAGGAGGAGCAGCAAGGGCCGAGGAGCGTAGTCCGCTCGGCCGAGGCGGCGTGTGGGTTTTCGGTAAGGAAGGCGCGCCCGCGCGTCCCTCCTGCACGAGCCTCAGTCCAGCCCGAACTCCTCGGCGGCGCTCTTCAGCTCGATGGCCGGCTGATCGGGCTTCAACATCAGGAAGGGTCCGCAGATCAGCGCGTCCATGTCGGTGCGCATGAAGCAGCGGTAGGCGTCCTGAGGAGTGTTGACGATCGGCTCGCCGCGCACGTTCATGCTGGTGTTGATCACCAGGGGGCAGCCGGTCCGCTTGCGGAAGGTGTCGATCAGGTCGTAGTAGAGCTCGTCCTGGTCGCGGCTGATCGTCTGGATTCGCGCCGAGTTGTCGACGTGGGTGATGGCCGGCAGGTCGGGGTGCTCGGCGCTGACCTGCGCCACCAGCAGCATGTAGGGGCTGGGGCGGTCCAGCTCGAAGTACTGGGAGCAGTACTCTTCGAGGATGCTGGGGGCGAAGGGGCGGAAGCCCTCCCGCATCTTGATCTTCTGGTTGATGATGGTCCGCATCTCGGGGTGGCGCGGGTCGCCCAGGATGCTGCGGTGACCGAGCGCGCGGGGGCCCCACTCCAGGCGGCCCTGGTACCAGCCGACGACGTGGGCGGTGTCGATCAGCTCGGCCGTCTCGTCCAGCAGGGCCTGCCGGTCCAGCCGGCGGTAGACGGCCCCCAGCGCGTCCAAGGTGTCCTGGATCTCGGCCTCGCTGTAGCCGGGGCCCAGGTAGACGTCGCTGAGCTTCCATTCGCGGGGCTTGCCGAGCACATCGTGCCAGGCCCACAGCGCCGCGCCCATCGCCCCACCGGCGTCTCCGGCGCTGGGCTGGATGTAGACGTCCTCGACCGGCGCCCGGCGCAGGATCTCGCCGTTGGCCACGCAGTTGAGGGCGACGCCGCCGGCGAGGCAGATCCGCGGCACCCCCGTCTCTTCGACGACCTTGGTGACCAGGGCCACCATCACGTCGTTGACGACCTCTTGCAGGGAGCGGGCGACGTCCTTGTGGAACTGCTCCAGCGGGGCCTTCTCGAGCGGGCGGGTGGGCGCGCCCATCACCTCCTCGAAGCCGGCGTTGAACATGCGCATGCCGTGATCGAAGGTGAAGTAGCGCATGTCCAGGCGGAAGGTCCCGTCCGGGGCGATGTGGATCAGCTTGCGGATGCGGTCGACATAGAGCGGCTCGCCGTACGGAGCGAGGCCCATCACCTTGTACTCGGCGCTGTTGACCTTGAAGCCCAGGTACCAGGTGAAGGCGCTGTAGAGCAGGCCCAGGCTGTGCGGGAAGCGGATCTCGCCGCTCAGGTCGATCTTGTTGTCGCGCCCGACGCCCCAGCTGGTGGTCGACCACTCGCCGACCCCGTCGACGGTCAGGATCGAGGACTCCTTCCAGCCGCTGCAGTAGAAGGTGCTGGCGGCGTGAGAGAGGTGGTGGCTGCCGTACATGATCGGCCCGTGGTAGCCGAGCTCGGAGGTCAGCAGCTTGTCCAGCCGCAGCTTCGTGGAGAACCAGGCGGGCATGCCCTTGACGAACTGCGGCATCGAGCGCGGAAAGGTCGAGAGGTGGCTGATCAACAGCCGCTCGAACTTGACCAGCGGCTTGTCGTAGAAGGCGACCGCGTCGATGTCCTTGATCGTCAGCCCGGCCTGCTTCAGCACCCAGCGGATCGAGTGGATCGGGAAGTCCGGATCGTGCTTCTTGCGGGTGAAGGCCTGCTCGTCCACCGCGGCGACGGCAGCTCCGTCGACCAGCAAGCAGGCAGCGGCGTCATGGTAGAAGCAGGACAGGCCCAGGATGTTCATCGCCGCGTCGCCTCCGGGCGGAGAAGGATCCCCGCTGCCGTACCTCTCTGGCGTGCTCCGGGCCAGATGCAGCTCGCAAGCCTTGACTGGAACCCTTGACCGACGGCTCCAGACGAGCGAAAGTGCATCCTCTTCGAACCGGAGCCCGCCCATGTCCGCGCGCCACGCCGCCCTGATCCCGATGCTCTGCCTCTTCTCGCTGGTCGCTTGCGGCGACAAGGAAGAGGCCAACGACTTCAGCTCGCCCCGCGACCCCTCGGTGGAGTGGGACGATGTCGACGGTGGCGGCACCGAAGATGGCGGCACTGAAGATGGCGGCACCGAAGATGGCGGCACGACCGACGGCGGCACCACCGACGGCGGCACGACCGACGGCGGCACGACCGACGGCGGCACGACCGACGGCGGCACCACCGACGGCGGCACGACCGATGGCGGCACGACCGATGGTGGCACGACCGATGGCGGCACCACCGACGGAGGTGGCGACACTGGCGGTGGGGACACCGGCGGTGGGGACACCGGCGGCGAGTAGCCTCACAGGGGCACTCCCTCAGGACAGGGTGCGGACCCCGGTCGCCCGGCGGCTGGCGCCGCTCCGCGTCCCCTGCGACTGCGCTTCCTCTCCCAAGGCCGCCTCTCCCAGGGCCGCCTCTCCCAAGGATCTGGCCTGCCGGGCGATGCGCTCGGCCTCCTGGATCAGCTCCGCTGCCGGTCGGAGCGGCCGCTGGGCTTCCAGCTCCTCCAGCATGCGCTCATGGTCCAGCCGCACCACCGGGTGCAGCTCGCTCTCCAGCACGCGGCGATGGGCCCTCCGCAGGGCGCGGCTGAGCTCGTCGTCGCCGGTCGCGGGCTGCCTTCGGAGGCGGGCCTGCCGGGTGAAGGCCCCCTCGACGGAGGAGCGCTGGGCCCCCTTGCGGTAGAGGCCGAGGCTGAGCGCCGCGAGCAGCACACCGAGCAGCAGGCCGGCGAGGGAGGCTGCCAGCACCAGGAACGAGGCGAACAGGCCCAGGACCGCCCCGACCAGCCCCAAGGTGACGCCGCTCACGGCGCCCAGGGCCGTGGTGAACAGCAGGGCGGCCGCCCAGGGGCTGGCCGGCGGAACGACCGTCGCCTCGATTCCCAGCTCGCGGAGCTGGGCGAGGCGGGCCTGAGCCCGGTCGGGGCTGGCGGCGCGGTCCAGGGAGATCGCCTCGTCTCGCTCCACCATCGGCTCCAGCACCTCCCGCGGGAGGTCCAGCAGGGCGGCGAGCCGGCCTCGCGCCGCGGCGGTCGCGGGGGGCGACGCCAGCACGAGGTGCCAGGCTTCGGCCGGCGCGACCTCCGGCTCGCTCGGGGTGGGAAGGGTGCTGGAGGGAGCCTCCACGGTCATGGCCGAGGGGCGGGGCAGCAGCACCGGCTGGCCCTCCGGGAGCGCCTGCGCGGCCTGGAGACGCCGCTGGGGGTCGGGGTCGCAGAGCGCCGCGAGCAGCAGGTCCAGCGACTCGGGCAGCGAGGGATCGAGCGCGCGGGCGCGCCGTCCGGGCAGGTAGGGCTGACCTGTGGTGGCCTGGAAGAGCATCACCCCCAGGCCGTACAGGGCGCTACCGGGGAGGGGAGGGGCGCCATCCCGCTGCTCGGGTGCCTGGTAGGGCGGCGGCTTCAGCGCACCCGCAGCGCCCAGGCCCCGGGGCGAGAGCCGCACCTGCCCGAGCTCGTCCACCACGAGGTCGTCGGGGCTGAGCATCCCGCCGAGCGCCTGCTGGGCCTCGATCGCCGCGGGCGCCAACCACGCTGCCAGCGCGAGGGCCTGGTCGGCGTCCAGGCGGGGCAGGGTCCCCAGCGGCTCGGAGGGGGCGCGGACGAGCAGCGGCCGTCGGTCTTCCATGCCGCTGTGCTCGGCCAGGAGCAGGGCGGGGTGGTCGGCCCGGAGCCCGGCGGCGGCCTGGAATTGCTCCAGCGCACCCGGTCGGATCAGGACCGAGGCGTCGGGGCCGACCAGGTCGACGGGCTCGCCGGTGGCCTGGTCCACGGCCCGCCAGCGCTTCAGGCCCACGGGCGCGGGCGCAGCCTCGCCTCGCAGGAAGCGCCCGAGGACGAGGGGTTCAGTTCCCATGGGGCTCCGCCTATCCCACCCGGCGGGCCCGCTCACGCTAAGCTGGGCGCCGTGTCGACATCGCCTCCCGACCTCGCCCCGGAGCCTGTCCAGCCCTCGGGCGGCCCCTGGGCAGCCCCGGTCATCGCCCTGCTCTTCCGCATGCTCTCCTGGACCTGGCGGGTGCACCGCCACGACTACGGGCGCTACGAGCCGGAGCTCCGCACGGGCAAGGGCGTCCTCGCCTTCTGGCATGGCGAGCAGCTCGCCTTCATCGGCTGTCATCGCCACCTGCCCGTGGCCGGCATGGCCAGCGTCAGCAAGGACGGCGAGCTGCTGGCCCGGGTGATCACCCGCCTCGGGTACAGCACCGTCCGCGGGAGCAGCAGCCGTCGGGGGAAGGAGGCCTACCGCGGGGCCTTGGAGGCGATCGCCTCAGGTCGGATCCCCGCCCTCGCGGTGGACGGCCCCCGGGGGCCGCGGCACCAACCCCAGATCGGCGCCTCCGCGCTGGCCGCCTCCAGCCAGGTCGGCGTCTGCTGGGTCATCTCGCGCAGCCGCCCCTGCCTTCGCCTTCGGTCCTGGGACCGCTTCGAGATCCCCTTGCCCTTCGCCCGGGTGGACCTCTTCTACGGCTGGCAGGAGCCCGCGCCCGACAGCGAAGACCGCAGCAGGGTCGAGCAGGAGCGTCGCCGGCTGGGGGAGGCGATGCGCGAGGCCTGGCAGCGGGTGAGGGGAGAGCCAGCGGCGCTCAGCCCTTCGGAGCCCACTCGGCCTTGACCTGGAAGTGCGCCTTGGACAGGTCGCTGGCGAGGCTGACCACCGCGGCGCCGTCCACCCGGATCCCGAAGGTGAGGGTCAGCCGCGAGGGGGGGGTGGCGGAGCTGGCGGCCGCGTCGCTGGCGGCGTCGGACATGCGCCGTGCCACCAGGGCCGCGACCTGGACCACGTTGTCCAGCACCTTGTCGGGGTGGAAGGCGCCGCCTTCGTCCTCGTTCTTGTGGAAGTCGCCGGTGGCCTCGACCTCGATGTTCAGGCAGGTCGTGTCGTCGATGTAGGACTGGAGCAGCATCGGGGCGTCCGGGTGGGGGTGTCTCTCCTTCGTAGCCTCCTGCCGTGCTACGGTCGCGTCATGAACGACGATGCCTCCCCCTGGTGGATGAAGCTCTCTGCGTCGATGGCCGCGATCGATCCCGCCTTTGCGGGCGAGATCGACAGGCTGGCCGAGGAACAGGTCGACCTGATGGAGCGCGCCTTGCGCCTGCAGGCCGGGGACCGACTCCTGGACCTGGGCTGCGGGGCCGGTCGACACAGCTGCCTGCTGCACGAGCGGGGCTATGCCCTCACCGGGCTGGACCTGGCACCCGCGGTGTTGGACCTCGCGCGCACCGCCTGGACCCGCCGCCACGCTCAGCAGGAAGGCCCCCGCTGGGTGCTGGGGGATATGCGCGCCCCGCCCGTCTCCGGCCCCTTCGAGGCGATCATCGCGATGGACGCCGCCTTCGGCGTCTTCGAGGACGAGGCCGACCACCTCTCGGTGCTGGTCGCAGCGGCCGAGCGGCTGGTCCAGGGGGGGCGGCTGCTGCTGGAGATCCCCAACGCCTACTACTGGGCCTGCCACGAGTCGACCCGGCACTTCCCCCCGGGGACGCTTGCCGCCGACGCGCACATCGTGCGCAACTACCGCTTCGACGCGGAGTCGGGGCGGCTGAAGGACCAGATCCTCATCTTCCGTGGCGGCCCCGAGCCCGAAGCCCTGCCGGTGCAGTCGCTGCGAGCCTGGGCCCCGACCGAGATCCGCTCCCTGGTGCAGGCCGCGGGCTTCCAGGATGTGCGCATCCTGGGCATGGACGGCTGGAGGGTCCCGGCCCAGCCGCAGCCCCTGGACGCCGCCCGCAGCGCCTTCACCTGGGTCCTGGCACGCCTGCCCTGAGCCGCTCGCTCAGCGCCCAGCCAGCGCCCCAGCGCCCCAGCGCCCAGCGATCCGGCTCAGTCCTCGTCGGACTGGCCCTTGCCTGGGTTGGGGCGGTTGAGGCGCGCCATCACCACCTCGGCCTCGGCGTCGGGCGTCCCCGGTCGTTCGTAGGGCTTGAGGGTCTCGGGGGCGGGCGCGGAGTACTCGCCCGAGAAGCGGTTGACCGCCTTTCGCGCGCGGCGGAGCAGGGAGTCTTTCAGGCCCATGGCAGTTCCTGGAGCAGTCGGTTGTGACCTTTGCGCGGCGAGACTTGCGCTCGGGTTCAGGCGCAGGCAGTCTACCCGGAATCCAAGCCTGCGACTTCTTCCACACGGGCCTGGTTGGGAGCATTCGTGGATTCCAGCATCACCCTCGAGCAGATCCTCACCTTTCTGCTCGAGACGCCGCTCTTCAAGGACCTCGCTCCGGACGGGCTGGCCGAGATCGTAGGCATCATGCAGATCCAGCACCTCGACGCCGGGCAGGCCCTCTTCCAGCAGGGCGATGTCGGCGATGCCTGGTACGTCGTCTACTCCGGCGGGGTGGAGGTCTTTCGCGAGGTCGGGGTGGGCCGGCGGAACCTGGTGGTGCAGCTGGCGCCGCGAGCCTGCTTCGGAGAGATGGCCGTGCTTGACGGCTCCCCCCGCTCGGGCACGGTCCAGGCGGTCAAGGACAGCGTCCTGCTGCGCTTCCCGCGGGGCGCCTTCCAGTCGCTGCTGGCCGGCGAGAGCCTGGCCGCGCACCAGCTCGTCCTGGCCATGGCCCGCCTGCTCTGCGCCCGCCAGCGGGTCCTGACCGGCGAGGTCTTCGGCATGCTCGAGGACCCCAGGGCGGACCTGGGCGACATCCGCACCCGGATGCAGCGGCTGGTCGACGCCTACCATGTCTCCGAGTGAGGCGTCGATCGCTGCGCTGAGCCTGGGCCTCGGGCTGGTCGGTCAACCTCCTGCCGAGCAGGTCTGCCGGCCCTTCGCCGAGTCGGTCTCCCTCTGCCTCACCCTCAGGGCCGAGGAGCCGCGTGCCCTGGTGCGCGCGGACCTGGCGACCCTGGGCCTGAGCGAGGAGCAGGCCTTCGCCAAGGCCACGGCCGCCGCCCGCGCCTCGCTCGGCCCGACCCGCCCCGAGCAGGCGGCCATCGCCGACATGAGCGCAGGTTACTGGCTCTCCGCCGAGGGCGACGGGCTCGATCACGCGCCGATGCTCTTCCCCGACCAGGTGAAGGCCCGCGTGGGCGACCAGGCGCGGGTCGCCGTGCCGACGCCGGGGGTCTGGCTGGCCTGGACGGCCGGCTCCGATGAGCTGGATCGGGTGATGGCGGTCGCGGTCGCCCGGATGGTAGAGGCGGACGCCCAGGCGATCACGGCCAAGGTCTTCACCTGGGACGAGCAGAGCGGCGCCTGGCAGGTCTGGGGGCAGGCGAGGCGTTGAGCGAGGGTAGAGGGGAGCCTTCGACACTGGATCTGAGAGACGGCCGGGCGGTATCCTCCGCCATTCGCAGGGAGTGCAACATGAGCAGCGGGTCGGGTGGGCTTCGTGGGCTGGTGCGTCGGGTCGCGCAGCGCGTATCGGTCAGGGTCGCGCGCGACGACCTCTTCGAGAAGCGCGGCGAGCGCGCCCAGACGCCGCCGCTCCCCCCTCGCGAAGCCCCAGCGCCCCCTCGCGAAGCCCCAGCGCCACCTCCAGCCGCCAAGGCGGAGCCCGCTCTCGCCGCCAAGGCGAAGCCTGCCGCCAAGGCGAAGCCGGCGTCCCCAGCCAGATCCCCGGCGCCGGTGCCGGGGCTGGCGCTGCCGGTCAAGGGCTGCCAGCGGGGCGGGCTGGACCTGGTGAAGCTGGCCCACGGCCCCGGTCCGCGCCGCCGGGTCGTCAACCACTGGGCGACCTGGTGCGTGCCCTGCGTCGACGAGCTGCCGCTGCTGATCGAGCTGGCTCGGCGCTACCAGGACCGGGTCGACTTCCTGGGCCTGTCCTGGGATCTCTTCGACCCGCGGGGAGAGGACGACGACATCGTCGAGCACGTCGAGCGCTTCGCCGACGGCAACGGCGTGACCTGGCCCAGCGTGCTCGTGACCGCCTCGCCCGAGAGCTTCTTCAGCGCCCTCGGCCTGAGCTTCCGCCAGGTCCCGCAGACCTGGATCTTCGAGACCGATGGCAGCGTGCTGGCGCGCTTCGATGGGGTGCTCACCCCAGACAGCGTGGCCGAGATCGGTCGCCTGCTCGACGCCTCATGAGCCCGCTCCTCCTCCTCCTGTTGGCCTGCGCGCCCCGGGATGGCGCCACCTCGAAGGGGGCGATCAAGCCTCCGCCTGCCGGCAAGGCCGCCTCGGGCACCTTCGTCCTGGCCCACACCAACGACGTCCACAGCCACTTTCGACCGTACCGGTCCGAGTGGCGCGAGGACGAGGCGCCCCTGGGCGGGATGGTCGCCATCGACGCGCGGGTCCGCGGGCTGGAGCGGCAGTTCGGCGAGGAGGCGGTCCTCTTCCTGGATGGGGGCGATGTGCTGACCGGCACGCCCCTGATGGAGCTCGAGGTCGAGGGCGTGCGCGGCGGAGCCATGGCTGTGCTCTTCGAGGCCATCGGGATGGACGCCTGGGTGCTGGGCAACCATGAGCTCGATCGGGGCTACGAGCACGCCCAGGCCTTCATCGGCCTCAGCCGCAGCCCTGTGCTCAGCGCCAATGTGCGCGCGCCCTGCGGCGAGGAGGCGCTGAGCTGCGCGCCGGGCTTCGAGGGGGTCAGCCCCTGGACCATCTTCGAGGTCAACGGCATCCGCGTCGGCGTCTTCGGGCTGACCACAGCCTCGCTGCCGCACCTCGCCGACGAGGCCACCATGGCCCGGCTGCGGGTCGTGGAGCACGCGGCGGCGGCCCGGCACGCCGTGGCCGCGCTGGAGCCCCAGGTGGACCTTGTGGTCGCCCTGACCCACATCGGCCTGGACTCCGATCGGGAGCTGGCGCGGGCGGTGCCGGGCATCGACCTGATCGTCGGTGGGCACTCGCACACCCGGATGGACCGCGCCGAGCAGGTCGGCGACAGCTGGATCGTGCAGGCTGGCAGCTACGGCCGCCTGCTGGGCGTGGCCGAGATCGAGGTCCGGGACGGGGCCGTCGCCTCGCTGGACTGGGCCTTGGAGGAGCTGGACCCGGTGGCCCTGGCCATGCCTGCGAGCAAGGAGGTCCAGGGGCTGGTGGATCGGTACCACGGAGAGCTGCAGGAGCGCTTCTCCGTGCCCGCGGGCGAGGCCGAACGGACCCTGGCTCGCAGCCCCGGTCCGCAATCGCCGCTGGGGATGTGGGCGGCCGAGTCCCTCCGGCAAGCCGCCGGGACCGACATCGGCCTGACCAACTCCGGGGGCCTGCGGGCCGACATCGTCCAGGGTCCGCAGACCGTCGGCAGCCTGTACGAGGTCTTCCCCTTCTCGAACGCCGTCGTGGTCTTCGAGGTGGAGGGCAGCGTGCTGCTCGACCTGATGCTGCGCATGGCCGGAGGGATGATCGAGGGCAACCGCGCCGTCCCGCAGGTCGCCGGCATGGCCTTCGACTACCGCCTCAGGCTGGGGGCGCCCGAGATCGTCTCGGCGACGGTGGCTGGCGCGCCGCTGGACCTGAGCCGCCGCTACCGGATCGCCACCAACTCCTTCGTGGCCGGGCAGTGGAAGCGCAACCTGGGCTTCCGGCCCGAAGGGGTCCAGGCGCTCGAGCTCACGGAGCTCGACGCCAGCCTGGACCGTGCCCGACGCGAGGGCATCCGAGCGCCAGCCCCGAGCCCCATCCGCCGGGTGGACTGATCGCAGATTCGCCACCTCATCGTGTCGATTCTGCCCCACTCCAGCGCCAAAGGGTGAGATACTCCGCCGGCTTCGAACCGAGGGTTTCATGGTCACCTGGCTGGAAGAGTTCGCCCCCATCGCCATCCTGTTGATGGTCGTCGCCATCGTCATCTCTCGCCTTCCCAAGGTGGAGGGCGTCGACCACAGCCCGGCCTTCGTCAAGCGCCGCGTCATGAACTGGCTGCCGCTGGGGTTGACCTACGCCTTCCTCTACATGGGGCGCTACAACCTCAACGTCAGCAAGTTCCAGTTCGAAGAGATGCAGGGGCCCAACGGCGGCTCGATGATGGGCAACGACGACTTCGGCATCATCTTCATGGTGGGGACCTGGGTCTACGGCGTCAGCTTCCTGCTCAACGGCCCCCTGACCGACCGCTACGGCGGCAAGGCGGCCATCCTGGTGGGCGCGGGCGGGGCTGCCCTGGTGAACTTCCTGATGGCCGGCGCCAGCTGGATCCTGATCGAGGATGGGCCCGGGCACGAGTTCGTCGCCAACAACTTCCTGTGGCTGATGTGCGTGCTCTACGGCGCGAACATGTACTTCCAGAGCTTCGGCGCCGTGGCGATCGTCAAGTGCAACGCGCCCTGGTTCCATGTGCGCGAGCGCGGCGTGTTCGGCGCCATCTTCGGCATCTTGATCTCGTTGGGAATCTACTTCGCCTACGACTGGGGGGACCTGATCCTGACCCACCTGGGGGCCACCTGGGTCTTCCTGATCCCCGCCCTGTTGCTCTCGCTCTTCTTCATCCTGGACGTCGGGATGGTGAAGAACTCGCCGGGAGAGGCCGGCCACAAGGACTTCGACACCGCCGACGCCAGCTCGGGCGACGACGGCCCCCGCCTGGGCGTGCTCGAGGTCTTCAAGCGCATGCTCTCCAACCCGATCATCCTGACCATCGCCGTGATCGAGTTCTGCTCGGGCTTCCTGCGCCAGGCGATCATGCAGTGGTACCGGACCTTCGCCAAGCAGACCGACATCGTCCTGGGGCTGAAGGCCGACTTCGTCTACAAAAACTGGGGCATGCTGCTCTGCTGCGCCGGGATCCTGGGCGGCGTCGTGGCCGGCGTCATCAGCGACCACGTCTTCAAGTCCCGTCGCGGGCCGGTCGCGGTGCTGCTCTACGGCGTCATGGCCGGCGGCGCGGTGCTCCTGACCTTCATCTACGACAGCCCGCCGCTCTTCACGATCGCCGGCTTCCCCGTCTATGGCCAGGCTTGGCTGGTCATCCTGATGTCCATGGCCGTGATCGGCGTCCACGGGATGCTCTCGGGCACCGCCAGCATGGACTTTGGCGGCAAGCGCAACGTGGGCGTCGCGGTCGGCATCATCGACGGCTTCGTCTACCTGGGCACGGGCGCGATGAGCCTGACCTACAGCATCATCCTGCCCAAGGAGACCTTCGACGCGACCGGCAAGCTGACCGGGCCGGTGCTCGAGCCCAGCAACTGGATCGGCTGGCCGGTGGCGATGATCCCCATGACCGTGCTGGGCCTCCTCTTCGCCACCCGGGTCTGGAACGCCACCCCCAAGGGCAAGAAGGCGGCCTCAGGCCACTGAGCCGCTCCTGGCGGGCGGGCGCCGCTACTCGCGGGCGGGCGCCGCTACTCGCGGGCGGGCAGGGGGCCCAGCGGCATGCTGCTGAGCTCGGCCTCGCCCGGCTCGTAGACCGTGGCGTAGAACTGCGGGTGGACCATGCGCTTCTCGCGCTCTTCCGGGTCCCGCATGATCTTGTAGACCTCGTTGCTGGTGGCCAGGGCCTCGCGCAGCGGGGTCAGCGGGAAGGAGAAGTGGTCCTTCACGGTCTGGCTGTTGACCGTGAAGTCGTTCTCGAACCAGGCCGCGACCTCGTCCAGGCGGTGCGAGTAGCGCCGGACCGGGCGGCCCAGGCGGCGCCCGAGGGCCAGGGCGGGGGAGGGGAGCACGGTGGCGTTGGGCTGCACGCCCACCACCTCGCACGCCGCCTCGAAGGCCTGGCGCGCGCTCATCACCTCGGCGCCGCCTACCTCGACGATGGAATTCTTGACGCTGTCCAGGTCGAGGCTGGCCGCGGCCATCAGGGCCAGGTCGCGGCTGGCGATCGGCTGGATCTGGTTCTGCCCCTCGGAGGGGAGCACCGCCCGGCCCTTGTCGTGCACGGCCCAGGCGAGGTCCAGGAAGAACTGCTCGTGCAGGGAGGTCCGCAGGATGGTGTACTCCATGCCAGAGGCCAGGAGCTGCTCCTCGGCGGCGCGGCGGGCGTCGAAGGCAGTGACCCCTTCGATGCGATCGACGCCGAGGCAGGACAGCATCACCACCTTGCGCACCCCCTTCTCCTGGGCGGCCTTGAAGAGGGCGGCGTGGCCTTCGACCGTCACGGTGGTGTGGTTGTTGGCGCGGGTCTCGGTCTGCAGCCCCGAGCAGGCCACCAGGTACTCCACGCCGCGGCAGGCGCGACGCAGGCTGACCGGATCGAGCAGGTCGCCGAAGAAGAACGCGCAGCCCGTGTCGTTGAGCCAGTAGTAGTGGCTGCCCTTGCGAACAAGGACCCGTGCTTCGAGCCCCAGCTTGCGGAGCGTGCGCACCACCTGCTCGCCATATCGGCCGGTTCCACCCGTAACGAGGATCATATCGCTGCTCTCCGTTGGTTTGGCCTGTCGTACCGAGCGCCTGGTCGCGTTCGTCGACTTGCGCGCCCCGGCATAATGCGGGAAGGCATCGAGCGGGACCCCCCCCGGGACGCAAAGCGGGCCAAGAGCCTGCGCCCAAGGAGAGATCATGGCGGAGGAGAGCAGCAACCCGCAGCAGTCCAGCGAGGCAGGTCCTGCCCCGGGAAAGGACGAAGCAGGCCCCGGAGCCGGCCCGATGGGCGAGGCGGGGGGCGTCCTGGGTCAGGCCATGTTCGATCTCGCCCGGGTCCTGCTGCGCAAGGGTCGGGTCGAAGCCCGGAAGGCCGCGTCGACCGGGCGGCTTCGACTGGACCTGCGGCAGCTGCTGAAGGACCGCGACGCCATGTACACCAAGCTGGGCCGTGAGCTCCGGCACCTCGTCGAGGGCGGGGAGCTGGATCACCCTGGCCTGAAGCGCGGCGTGGAGCGCATCGGCGAGCTGGATCGGCGCATCGACGACCTGAAGCGCGAGCTGGCGCTGGCGGGCGAGGCCGAGCCAGACTCTGACCCGGAGGGCGCCACGACGGCCCCCGAGAGCTCCGCCCAGTCGGACTGAATCCTCGCCATCTTCCCTTGCCGGCTGCGGCAGGTCCGGATATGTGCGCGACGCGCCGGGGGGGACAACCTCCTCGGACCGACGGGGCTGTAGCTCAGTTGGGAGAGCACCAGAATGGCATTCTGGGGGTCAGGGGTTCAAATCCCCTCAGCTCCACCATCTCGGGCGTCGACTCTATACGAGTCGGCGCCCGTTTCTTGTTGGGCCTCCGGCACGGGCGGCGTGGCCCGGCAGCGCTCGGGCTCCAAGGTCCAGCCCGGCCCGACCGGCACTCCCAGCGACTCCAGGCGCTCGGGGCAGGTCTTGTAGCTGCCGAGCAGGGCGTTCAGCGCGACCTCATGGGTGCGGTCCCGGTGGGCCTCGGCGCTCGCCAACCGCGCGGGGAGCCTGGCCGGTGGCAGACCGACCCGCGCCGGCTCCAAGGCCAGCTCGGCCTGCTGGACGATGGAGCCGCGCTCGGCCCTGGAGGCCCGGATCAGGGGACTCGTCAGGCTGGAGGCCCGGTCGACCCCTGCGCGCCCTCGCCAGTCGAGCTCCTTGTGGCTGTTGAAGGAGTCCACGATGGCGATGCCGAGCAGCCGGCCAGGGGAGGGGGCGCTGGCCTCGAGCGCCAGCAGCTCGGCGGGCCAACCTCGCGGGGGGCTCGAGCCCGGACTGCTCTTCCCAGGCGAGGTGCCCTCCAACGCGTCGAGGGCGCCCTCCCTGGCGAAGGTCCCCAGGTCCCAGGCTTCAAGGCTGCCCAGGCGCTGGAGATCCGCCCCGAAGGCATAGAGCTGCAGCGCGAGCTCCGAGCGGGTCGAGGGGCGGCTGGCGGAGTCTGCCAGGGACTCACGGGCGGACTGGACGCTTCGGGCCGCCCGGATCATCAACGCCGGGGGAGGCTCGCGATGGCCCACCATCGGCCCGGCGGTGACGCATCGGGCAGCTGAGAGCCCCGAGTCGCCACGCTGCAGCTCGTCGTCGAAGGAGCAGGCTTGGGGTTCCCAGCGGTCGGGGCAGCCCACACACGCGGTGCGCTCATGGTCGTAGCTGAGTCGACGCACCGTGTTGGAGATGCTCTCCAGGTCAGGCACCGAGGTCGGCAGCCCCTCTGTCGCCGTGCAGCCGATCGCGATCAGGGCCAACCCGATCGCGGCTGAGCTCAATGGGTTCTCGCCTGCTGGCGAACCTTCTCTGCCAGGTGGGCGTGGAAGCGCTGCAGGTAGCCGAGCAGGCTCTGCAGGTTCTTCATGTCGGCGGACGCCTTGACCAGCGCCATCCGGCCCCGCTTCAGCGCTTGCTCGAGCTCGAAGATGTCCTGCTTGGGAAGCAGGCCTCGCCGATCCCGCAGGAAGGTCTCCAGCTTGACCAGCTCCTGCTCGACCTCCTGGCGGAGCTTCTTCAGCTCCTTGCTCTCCTCCTCGACCCGGGCCTGCTGGCTGGCCTCGTCCCGGGCCCGCTCGAGCTCCACCCGGGACATGCCATGAGGGGCGTCGATGCTGATCTCGTGCTCGACCCCCGAGCGCTGGTCCTTGGCGCTGACGTTGACGATGCCGTTGGCGTCGATGGCGAAGCGCACCGTGATGCGAGGCACGCCGCGAGGGCCGGGCTGGATGTCCTGAAGCTCGAACTCCCCGAGGCTGACGTTCTCGCGGGCGTCCAGGCTCTCCCCTTGCAGGACATGAATCTTGACCGTGCGCTGGTTGTCGACGACGGTCGAGACGAGCTGGCTCTTCTGCGCCGGGATGGTCGTGTTCTTGGGGATCAACGGAGCGAAGCGGCGGCCCTGGATCTCGATGCCCAGCGAGAAGTTGGTCACGTCCAGCAGCGTCACCGACTTGATCTCGCCCTCGAGCATCCCCCCTTGAATGGCCGCGCCGATGGCCACCACCTCGTCGGGGTTGAAGGTCTTGTTCAGCGCCTTTCCGAAGAGCTCCCGGACCAGCTGCTGCACCCGGGGGATACGGCTGCTGCCCCCCACCATGATGACCTCGTCGATGTCCCGCGGGTCGATCTTGGCGTCGGCCAGCACCTTGCGGCACTCTTCGATCGTCTTCTGGAAGAGCGGCTCGGCCAGGGCTTCGAAGGCAGCGCGGGTGAGGGTCGCCTGCAGGTGGCGAGGCCCATGCTGGTCGCTGACCAGGAAGGGGAGGTGGACCTCGGTCGAAGGCGCCGCCGAGAGCTCCAGCTTGGCTCGCTCCGCCGCGTCCCGAAGACGCTGCATGACGATCTTGTCTTCGCGCACATCGATCGTGTGCTCGGAGCGGAAGCGGTCGATCAGCCACTCGACGATGCGATCGTCGATGTCCGCGCCGCCCAGCGCGTTGTTGCCCCGCGTCGCCCGCACCTCGGCGACGTCCCGGTCGACATCGAGCAGCGAGATGTCGAAGGTCCCGCCTCCCCAGTCGTAGACCGCGATGGTGCTGGCCCGCCCCCGCTCGTGCACGTAGGCCAGGGCGGCCGCCGTGGGCTCGTTGATGATGCGCAGCACGTTCAGGCCGGCGATGGTCCCCGCGTCCCGGGTGGCCTGCCGCTGGCGATCGGTGAAGTAGGCGGGCACGGTGATGACCGCCTCGGTCACCGCCTCGCCCAGGAAGTCTTCGGCGGACTTCTTGATCTTCTGCAAGATCATCGCAGAGACCTCTTGCGGGGTGTACGACCGGCCCGCCACATCGACCAGGCACTCCCCACCGGGACCCGCCGTGACGCGGTAGTCGACCAGCCGGATCCCCTCCCGGGCCTCGCGAAAGGTCCGCCCCATCAGCCGCTTCACCGAGTGGATGGTGGCCTCGGGGTTGATCAGCATCTGCCGCTTGGCGATGTCGCCGACGAAGCGCTCGCCAACCTTGGTGAAGCCGACGACCGAGGGGGTGATGCGGCCGCCTTCCTCGTTGATGACGATCTTCGGCTCGTTGCGGTCCATATAGGCGCAGACGGAGTTCGTGGTGCCGAGATCGATGCCGATGATGCGTCCCATGGAGCCCTTTGCCTGCCGAAGCGTTCGCTGCACGGTATCAGGTCGCGGAGGAGGACAATCCGAATTTTTGTCGTCTTGTCGCCCGCGAGAGGTGCCCGGAGCCGGACTCGAACCGGCACTCCTGCAAGAGGAAGGGGCTTTTAAGGCCCCTGTGTCTACCGTTCCACCACCCGGGCTCTTCGGCGCCGCGATGATAGCCCGCGGGTGGAGGTGATGGTGCTACGGCTGCTGGTCCTCAGCGCGTTGCTGTGCAGCGGCTGCCGCTCGAGCTCGCGGGGCCTGGTCGAGGACACGCTTGGCCTCGCGCTGGAGTCCTGCGAGGCGATGCTGGACTCCGCGGTTCCGACCGCCGACGACGCGCTGCTGCCCGGCACGCTGGACGATCACCTCGGCTGCCTGCTGACGCTCCACGCCGACTACCCGCTCGAGAGCCGGGTCCACTCGGCCATCTCCCGGGCCCTCCACGCGCGTGGGCTGGGCTGGCCTGACCCGGTCCGGGACGACCTCCACGCCTCGCGGAGCTGGGCGCTCAGGGGGCTCGGCCTCAAGCCACGCTTCGCGGACCGCCTGAGCGCCGAGCGTGGCCTGCTCAGCCCCTTCGTGGTCCAGGCGGCCACGCCCGAGGACCTTCCGCTCTTGATCTGGGGCAGCCGCAGCTGGGCTGGCTGGCTCCTCGCCCGGGGCACCCGCGGCGCGGCGATCGACCTGCCGGCCCTGCAGGCGCTCGCCGCCCGCGCCACGGAGATCGCGCCTGCGGACGCCGAGGCCCTCACCGCAGCGGCGATGGTCCTCTCCTTGGAGCCCGAGTCGCCCGATGAGGCGGCGATCGCCACTGCATGGGACCAGGCGCTGAGCGCCGATCCCGGCAGGCTGCTCAACCGCTACGAGGCGGTCCGCTTCGCCGGGAAGGGAGGGGACCCACAGGCGCAGCAGGCCATCATGCTCGAAATCGCCGCATCCACGCCCTCGGGGAGGGGAATGCGGCGATTCGAGGAGGCGTTGGCCCGAAGGCTGGCCAGACAGCTCACTACGCCGGAGCCAACCGAGGAGGCTCCGGAGTAGGTCTGAGCTAGTTGACGCCCTTCTTGATGGCGCGGCGCAGGGCCTTGCGGCGCCGCTTCTCGGCCAGGCGCTGCTTCAGGCGGCGCTTCTCGCCGGGCTTCAGGTAGAAGCTGTTCTTCTTGATGTCCTTGCGGATGCCCTCACGCTCCACCTTGCGGCGGAAGCGGCGAAGGGCCTTCTCGAAGGGCTCGTTCTCACGGACAGTGACCAGAATCAAGGGGAACCTCGAACGGAGGAAGGAAGGGCGGACCGCGGGCCGGTAACCCAGCGGGCTTCAACAGGCCAGCGATCCACGGCCGAACCGCTCAGAACACCACTCCGAGGGCCGAGCCGAGCGAGAGCACATCGTGCAGTCCGCCGTCGATCCGGATGTGGAAGTGGTCGGCGAAGTTGACCCGGGCGCTGGCCGAGAGGTCCACCATGGGCAGCACCTTGGGGATGCGCTTGTAGCCGTCGGAGCCACACTGATCGACCCGCTCGTAGGCCGGCGAGTTGGGCAGGCAGGTGGAGTCGAGGTTGTCGGGGTTGCTGCCGGGGTGCCAGACCTCGAGCCCGCCGTTGACGACCATCAGGCCGAGGCCCGCCCCGAACAGGAAGCTGAGGCCGACATCGGACTCGCCGGGGCCGGTGGGGATCGCGTCCAGCTCATGCATATAGGTGGCGCCGACCACGAAGGCGCCCAGCCCGTCTGGCCTGATCCAGTCGCCGTCGTTGTGGTCGGTGGGCGCCTCGACGTCGTCCCAGTAGCCCTCCTTCATGGTCGGCTTGATGTACTCGGCGTAGAGCACGTAGTTGCCCGGCTCGACGTCGAAGACGTACTCCCCACCAAAGGCCCAGCCGCGCACCTTGGGCCGGTCGTACGGGTTGGCTCCCTCGTCGTCCGAGTCGAAGAACGAGATGTCCAAGATCGAGGAGGGCACCGAGAGGTAGCGGGCCCGGGCGTTGATCTGCATCAGGTAGGTGCGCCGACCACGCGTTCCGTGGGAGGCGACCGGCGCGGCAACGGGCTCGGCGGGCTGGTCCTGCAGGGCGGGCTGCGCGGGGCGGGCCTGCTGCGCTGGGGCCGAGAGGTCGAGCCCAGGCTCGGGCGAGGCCTGCGCCGACGCGCCCATCAGGACAAGCAGCATGGGGATGGGCATGAAGGCTCCGAAGGGGAGATGATTGCGGTTCAGGTGAGCGGCATTCTGTCGACGCAGCGCGCGGCTGTCAATACGAGAGGGGGGTGAGTGTCATCCCCTTCCGCGACCGGATCCGCCACTGGAGCCTCCGATTCAGCGTGCTGCTGGTGGCGGCGTGCCATGTAGGGGCGCCGAGGCCAACGCTTCCTGCCGATGGCTATCGGGTCCTGCCGGTCCTGGCCCCTGTCGCCGATGCCGGCCTCCCCGAGGTCCTCGAGCGCGAAGTGGCCGCCGCCCTGGCGGCCCGGGGCATGCTGGGGCAGGGGCAGAGTGTTCAGCTCGAGGTGATCGGGTCGAGCTCGGAGACCACGGCATCGGGTCCGTCCGGCCGCGGCGAGCGGGCCCGGCTGGTGGTGGGCGTGCGCCTGCTGGGGGCGGCACCGGCGCAGGTGGTGCTCCAGGCCGAGCGGGCTTACCACCACTCCTCCGACCTCGGCGCCACCGCAGCCGAGCAGCGCAGGCAGGCTCAGGAAGCGCTCGCGACCGAGCTGGCCCGGCAGCTCGCGGACTGGCTGGTGGCCTACACCTCCGACGACAGGCGCCCATGACCTCAGCCCCCGCACCCCGCATCGCGCTGATCCTGGGCGAGCCCGCCGTCCGCGTGCAGCAGGCCGAAGCGCGAATGATCGAGCGCGCCCTGGGCGGCCCCGGCAACGCCTTCAGCCTCTCCCTGCTGCACGCCGGCGACCCCGACGTCCTGGGCCGGGCTTTCGACCAGATCCGCACCATGCCGATGATGTGCAGCGTCCGCGCGGTGGTGCTGCGCGAGATGGAGAAGGCCTCGACCGCGCTGCTCGACGCCTTGATGGACTACTGCGACAAGCCCGTGCAGAGCACGGTCCTCATCCTGGTCGGGGCCAAGCTGCCCGAGCCCTCGGGCGGCGTCAACCGCGGGATCCGCCTGGAGAACAAGCTGAAGAAGTCCGGCGAGGTGCAGCGCTTCGCCAGCGCCAAGGAGGACCCGATCGCCTGGTGCAAGCTGCGGGCGACCGAGCAAGGCGCTCGCATCAGCCACCGCGCCGCCCAGCTGCTGGTGGCGATGGTCGGCCCCAACCTGGGCCTGCTGGAGATGGAGCTCGCCAAGGCCATCGCCTGGGCGGGGCCAGGCGTCGAGGTCGACGTGCCCGCGATCGAGCAGGTCGCCAGCATGGTCGCCGAAGCCGAGGTCTGGGGCCTGACCCGCGCCCTGGTCCGTCGGGACCCCGACGCCGCGCTGACGGTCCTGCACCGCCTGCTGGAGGGAGGCGACGCCACCCACCGCATCCTGGCGATGGTGACCTGGCAGTTCCGGCAGCTGATCACCCTGCAGGATTGCCTGCGGACGGGCTCCTCGCCCCAGGAGGCCGGGCTTCGCATGCGGCCCGCCGACCTGGACGAAGCAAGCCGCTCCCTGCGTGAGCGGCCGCTGGTCGAGGATCAGCTGCTGGCCAACATCGCGCGCACCAACCGGCTGCTCAACCGCTCCAAGGCGGGAGACCGGCGGGTCTTCGAGCGGCTGATCATGGAGCTGGCCACCCGCTGAGCGGGCGACGAGCTGCAGGTTCGGCGCTCCAGGACCGGCTCAGTCCTGGGAGAGGCCGTTGACGGCCTGAGCCAGGCGGCTGACACGGCGGGCAGCCTGGCGACGGTGGATGACGCCCTTCTGCGCGACGCGCTGAATGGTGCTGACCGTGAGCTTGAGCTGCTCGGCGGCGGCGGCCTGGTCACCAGACTTGACCGCCTCGCGCAGGGCCTTGATGCGGTTGCGCATCAGGCTGCGGTTGTGCCGGTTGCGGGCACGGGCCTTCTGGTTCTGCTTGTTGCGCTTGATGGCGTCCTTGTGGTTGGCCACGATCGATACTCCGCGAAGTTTGTTCGGGTAGAGGAGAGAGCAGCGCCGACTAATGAGGAGGGGCCCATCTTGTCAAGGCTTCACCGGCCGTTGACGATGGGGAAATGGAACCTTAGAGCGCGCCCCCGCACGACGCGAGAGATCCTGCTCGCGTCCTCAAAGCCTGGAGCCGCCATGAACCTCTGCGTGATTGGAACTGGATACGTCGGACTGGTCGTCGGGACCTGCATGGCTGACCTCGGCTTCGAGGTTCATTGCGTCGACAACGATCCCGCCAAGATCAACGCCCTGCTCGAGGGTCGGGTTCCCATCTACGAGCCGGGCCTGGAGCCGATCCTTCGCCGCAACACCCGCGAGGGCCGGCTGCACTTCACCTTGGACGCGCCGGGCTCGATCGCCGCCGCCAACGTGGTCTACATCGCCGTGGGGACCCCCGGCCTCGAGGATGGCCACGCCGATCTCTCGGGGGTGGAGGCCGTGGCCGAGCTGATCGGCCGCAACATGAGCCAGCGCACCGTGGTCGTGATCAAGTCGACGGTCCCCGTCGGCACCGCCGACCGGGTGCGCGAGCTGGTGGGGCGCCACACCACGCACGAGTTCGACGTGGTCAGCAACCCCGAGTTCCTGAAGGAGGGCGCGGCCATCGAGGACTTCACCCACCCCGATCGCATCGTGATCGGCTGCCGCAGCCCCTGGGCGCGCGAGGTGATGGGCACCCTCTACGAGAGCCTGGTCCGCACCGGCCGGCCCATCCTGATGATGGACAACCGCAGCGCCGAGCTGACCAAGTACGCCAGCAACGCCATGCTGGCGACGAAGATCTCCTTCATGAACGAGCTGTCCCGGCTCTGCGAGCGCGTGGGCGCCGACATCGAGATGGTCCGCAAGGGGACCGGAAGCGACAGCCGGATTGGCCCCCGCTTCCTCTTCGCGGGTGCCGGCTACGGCGGCTCCTGCTTCCCCAAGGACGTCCGCGCCCTGGTCCAGACCGGGAAGGCCTATGGCCTCGACCTCAAGATCGCCGACATGGTCGAGACGGTGAACTTCGAGCAGAAGCATGTCCTGGCCGAGAAGGTCTTCGCCACCCTGGGCCCGGACCTCTCGGGCAAGCGCATCGCCATCTGGGGCCTCGCCTTCAAGCCCGAGACCGACGACATGCGCGAGGCGCCTGCCCTGGTGCTGATCGACCGCCTGCTCGCCGCCGGCGCCACCGTCGCAGCCTACGACCCCGAGGCCATGGAGGTCGCGCGCAAGATGATGCCCGCCTCGGTGCAGCTCAGCGAGAGCCCCCTCGACGCGGCCGACGGAGCCGACGCGCTCCTGCTCGTGACCGAGTGGAACGAGTTCAAGAACCCCGACTTCGATGACCTCAAGCGGCGGATGAGGGGCCCCCGGATCTTCGATGGTCGCAACATCTACGACCCGCAGCGGCTTCGGGACCTGGGCTTCGAGTACCAGGGGATCGGCCGGGCCTGATCGCCCGGTCGTGACTCGGACCGACCCCCGTATGGGTCGGAGGAACATCCAGGAGCGACGGTATGCCCGGTCCATCCGAGCGGATCCGCAATTTCGCCATCATCGCCCACATCGATCACGGCAAGTCCACGCTCGCCGATCGGCTGATGGAGTTCACCGGCCTGATCGCGGAGCGCGATCGGAAAGAGCAGTACCTGGATCGGATGGATCTCGAGCGCGAGCGCGGGATCACCATCAAGGCGCAGACGGTCGAGCTCCGCTACACCGATCCCGACGGTGTCGTCTGGGTCCTCAACCTGATCGACACCCCCGGACACGTGGACTTCACCTACGAGGTCAGCCGCAGCCTCGCCGCCTGCGAGGGCGTGCTGCTGATCGTCGACGCCGCGCAGGGCATCGAGGCCCAGACCCTCTCCAACGTCTACCTCGCGCTGGAGCAGGACCTGGAGATCGTGCCGGTGGTCAACAAGATCGACCTGCCCGGCGCCGACCCCGAGGCGGTGCTCTCGCAGCTCGAAGACAGCATCGGCCTGGACATCCAGCACGCCGTGCTCTGCTCGGCCAAGACCGGCCAGGGCATCCCCGAGGTGCTCGACGCCATCGTCAAGCACATCCCGCCGCCCAAGAGCGACCCATCCCTCCCCCTGCGGGCGCTGATCATCGACTCCTGGTTCGACAGCTACGTCGGGGTCGTCGTGCTGGTGCGGGTCATGGACGGCATCGTGCGCAAGGGCGAGCGGGTGCAGCTGATGGCCAACAAGGCCGTACATGAGGTGACCCGGATGGGCGTCTTCGCGCCCGACCTGGTCGACCGTCCCGAGCTGTGCGCGGGAGACGTCGGCTTCCTCATCGCCGGCATCAAGCAGCTCGCCGACGCGCGGGTGGGCGACACCATCACCCACAAGGATCGCCCGGCCACCACCGCCCTGCCCGGCTTCCGCGAGACCAAGCCGATGGTCTTCAGCGGGATCTTCCCGGTGGACAACGCCGACTACGACAACCTCCGGGCAGCCCTGGAGAAGCTCAACCTCAACGACGCGGCCCTGACCTACGAGCCCGAGATCAGCGACGCCCTCGGCTTCGGCTTTCGCTGTGGCTACCTGGGCCTGCTGCACATGGAGATCGTCCAGGAGCGGCTGGAGCGCGAGTACGATCTCGACCTGATCAACACCTCGCCCAGCGTCGTCTACAAGGTCCGCACCCGCAAGGGCGAGAACCTGGACATCCACTCGCCCAGCAAGATGCCTCCGGTCGGCGACATCGAGGCGATCGAGGAGCCCATCGCCAAGGTGACCCTGCACATGCCCGAGGCCTATGTCGGCCCCGTGCTGAAGCTCTGCGAGGAGCGGCGCGGGAACCAGACGGCCTTCGAGTACACCGGGCCCTCGCGCATCCAGCTCACCTACGAGATCCCTTACGCCGAGGTCGTCTTCGACTTCTTCGACAAGCTGAAGAGCGTCTCTCGCGGCTACGCCAGCATGGACTACGAGGTCGTGCGCTGGGAGGAGAGCGACCTCGTCCGGCTGGACGTGCTGGTCAACGGCGACCCGGTCGACGCGCTCTCGATCATCCTGCACCGCAGCACCAGCTTCGCCAAGGGCCAGTCGGTCGCCCGCAAGCTGAAGGACCACATCCCCCGACAGATGTTCGACGTGGCGATCCAGGCGGCCATCGGCACCAAGGTCGTCGCCCGCACCACCGTCAAGGCGATGCGAAAGGACGTCACCGCCAAGTGTTACGGCGGTGACATCAGCCGGAAGCGCAAGCTGCTCGACCGCCAGAAGGAGGGCAAGAAGCGCATGAAGTCGGTGGGATCGGTGGACATCCCGCAGACGGCCTTCCTGGCCGTGCTCTCGGTGGACGACTGAGCGCTCCGACCCAAGCGCGCTCCACCCGGGGGCCGCTGCTGCTCCTGGGCCTCGCCCTGCTCTTCATCCTGGGGCGCGCCTTCGCCTGGGAGCTGATGCGGCAGGAGGGGTCGGGCATGGCGCCGACGATCCCGGCAGGCGGGCTGGTGCTGGTGGAGAAGCTGAGCCGCCCGAAGGCCGGGGACATCGTCCTGATGCACATCGGCGACGAGCCCGAGCGGTACCTGAAGCGGGTCCTGGCGGTCGAGGGCGAGGAGATCGCCTGGGATGGAGGAGCCTGGCTCGTCAATGGCCAGCCCCTCGCCAGGGAGGGGCGCCGGGAGGCTCGGCTCGACGAGGACTGCGCCGGAGAGCCGGTCCAGCTTCGGGAAGAGGGCAGGGGAGCGCGGAGCTGGTGGGCCAGCCCCCCCCGGGGGAGCAGCGCCCCACTTCGGGTGCCCGAAGGCCACATCTTCGTCGTCGGCGACTGGCGCGAGGGGAGCCGCGACTCGCGACACTGGGGCCACGTCTCGCTGGCCGAAGTGGACGCGGTCGCGCTCCTGCTGATCTCGGGGGGTTCCCCTTGTGCGGCGGGGGACTTCCCTGGAGGCCCGCGCCGCCTGTAGGATGGTCCGCCCTCCTGGAGCATGAAATGCCTGCCCTTCCCGTCTCTCGTCACCGGCGCGGCGGCGCCTCTCCCATTGGGGGGGTCGCCGCAGTCGGCCTCATCCTGATGTTGGCCGGCGCCTACCTCGGCTACACCTTCATCCCCGTCTGGTTCGACCACATGGCCATGAAGGAGATCACCCGCACCGTGGTGCTCGACTGGGCCAACCACGAGCAGGAGCCTCAGGCGCGGATGCGCTTGAACGCCGAGCTCAAGCGCAAGAACGTCTCCATGGACATCGAGGAGAAGCACTGCATCTTCCACGACACCAAGGGGGCCTGGGAGGTCGACTGCTCCTGGAAGCAGTACGCCTACTACCCCGGGACCGACTACTTCAAGATGATCCCCCTGCGCGCTCGCGCCCGCTACGTCGACGGCAAGGCCGAGACCATCAACGACTGAACACAGCGCGTCGAGCGGGGTGTTAGGCCCGCCAGGCAGATTCGGGGGTGGTTGTGGATCCTGCCGAGGGTATGGGCGCGCGCGACCTGGAACGATCGGTCGCGCGCCTGGCCAACGAGATCACCGAGCACCTCGGTGATCCTGACGGGTTCGTCCTGATCGGGATCATCACCGGGGGGGCGCACCTCGCCGAGCGGCTGGCGGCCCGCATCGGGGCCGTCGAGGGCAAGCGCCCTGGGCTCGGCACCATCGACATCACGCTCTACCGGGACGACCTCTACACCGGCCTGGAGAAACCCAGCCTGGGCGAGACCCACATCCCCTTCGAGCTCAACGGGCGCGTCGTGGTGCTGGTGGACGACGTGCTCTTCACCGGCCGCACGGTCCGCGCCGCCCTGGACGAGCTGATGGACTACGGTCGCCCCGACTGCGTCCAGCTGGCCGTGCTGATCGACCGCGGCCATCGCGAGCTGCCGATCGCCGCCGACTATGTCGGGCGCACCATCCAGACCGGCAAGAAGGACCGGGTGGTGGTCCAGCTCGTCGAGGACGGCTCGCCGGAAGACGGCGTGAAGGTGCTGCGCGCGGGACGAGGGCAGCCATGAAACGCAAGGACATGCTGGGCTTGCGGGACTCGACGGCCGAGGAGATCGGCCTCATCCTGGACACGGCGGCGCGCTTCCGCTCGGTCAGCGAGCGGCGCATCAAGAAGGTGCCGACCCTGCGAGGGCGCACCATCGTCACGGCCTTCTTCGAAGACAGCACCCGGACCCGGCTCAGCTTCGACGTCGCCGCCAAGCGGCTCTCCGCCGACACCCTGGGCTTCTCGGCCTCCAGCAGCTCCACCAAGAAGGGTGAGACGCTGATGGACACCGCCCGCAACCTGGACGCGATGAAGCCGGACGCGATCGTCATCCGGCACCCCTGCGCCGGCGCCCCCCATATGCTGGCTCAGGCCTTCCCCTGGTCCGTGCTCAACGCCGGGGACGGCATCAACGAGCACCCCAGCCAGGCCTTGCTGGACATGCTCACGATGCGGGATCACCTGGGCAGCCTGGCCGGGCGGACGGTCGCCATCGTCGGCGACGTCTACCACTCGCGGGTGGCGCGCTCGAACCTCTACGGCCTGCCCAAGGTGGGCGCGCGGGTGCTGCTGGCCGGTCCGGGGACCATGTGCCGCCCGCAGATGGCCCGCCCCGGCGTTGAGCTGCTGCACCGGGTCGACGATGTGCTGGCCGAGGCCGATGTGATCATGATGCTGCGCATCCAGCGCGAGCGGCTGGCGCCCGGGATGATGTCCACCTCGCGCGAGTACGCCCGCTTCTACGGCCTGGACCTGGAGCGCCTGGAGCGGGCTCGGCCCGAGGTGCTGGTCATGCACCCCGGACCGATCAACCGCGGAGTGGAGATGAGCCCCGACGTCGCCGATGGCGATCGCTCCGTGATCCTGGAGCAGGTGACCAACGGCGTGGCGGTGCGGATGGCCCTGATGTACCTGCTGCTGGGCGGCGAGCCCCTGCCCCCGGGAGGCGACGATGCTGCTGCTTCGTAGTGCCCGGGTGGTCTCCCCCCCGGATCAGCTCGACGCCATCTGCGACCTGCGCGTCGTGGACGGCCGGGTGGCCGAGATCGGCGTCGACCTCCCCGCCGGCGACTCCAAGGTGATCGACTGCCGCGGCCGGGCAGTGCTGCCCGCCTTTGTCGACCTGGTGGCCGAGCTGCCCGATCCGGGGATGAGCTGGCGCGAGGATCTGCGCAGCGGCAGCCTCGCGGCGGCGGCCGGCGGCTTCGCCACGGTGCTGGTCTCGCCTGTCAACGATCCCGTGCTCGACCAGGGCGCCCTCGCCCAAGGGCTGGTCCAGCGCGGGCGGGGGGCCCCCGGCGCCAGGCTGCTGATGGCCGGCGCGCTGACCATGGGCCTGGACGGCGCCGAGCTGGCCGAGATCGGCAGCCTGCTGGACGAGGGCTGCGTGGCCATCTCCGACGGAGGGCGCGCGACCAAGGACCTCTCCATCCTGCGCAACGCGCTGGAGTACGCCCGCCCCTTCGGGGCGCCGGTCCTGCTGCGCCCGGGCATCCCCGCGCTGGAGTCCCGCGGCTGCATGCACGAGGGCGCGGTCAGCATGCAGATCGGCCTGCGAGGCATCCCCGCGGCCTCCGAAGAGGTGGGGCTGGCCGCGATCATCGCCCTGCTGCGCCTGACCGGCGGCCGGGTCCACATCAGCCACCTCAGCACCGAGCGCTCGGTCACCCTGCTGAGCCAGGCCCGCGCCGAGGGGCTGTCGATCACCGCCTCGGTCGCGGCCCGCAGCCTGGTGCTCACCGACGAGCAGGTCTCCCTCAGCGGCTACTCCTCGGCGACCCGCCTGCTGCCCCCGCTGCGGCCCGAGTCCGACCGACGAGCCCTCTGCCGCGCCCTGGCGGACGGCCTGCTGGACTGTGTCAGCTCGGACCACCAGCCCTGGACCAGGGTCGAGAAGGAGGTCGAGTTCGAGCGCTGCGAGCCGGGCGCCGTCGGCTTCGAGTCGGCCTTCGCGGCGACCCTGACGGCCTTGGAGGGCGATCTGCCCTTGGTGGCCCGGGTGCTCGCCTGCCGACCGGCGCAGATCCTCGGTCGCGAGGTCGGCATCCGGGTGGGCGCGCCCGCGGACCTGGTCGTGGTCGACCCCAATGTGCAGCGCCCCGTCGGCCCGCCGCGCTACTCCCGGGGGGTGAACGAGCCCCTGCGGGGCCAGGCGCTGCGGGGGCGGGTGGAGCTGACCATCGTAGACGGGGTGGTCCGGCACTCCCTGACCGACCGACCGACAACCCGTTAGCTTGCGGGTTCGTGACGCCTGTCCTGCCCCGGGCGTGCCTTCGTCTCTCCCGTCGCGGCACCCAGGCGCCCCTCATCTCCGTACAACGGGCCTCCTGCCAGGCCCGAATTCCCTGATCAATCCGAGGACTCCATGGATCGCGTGCCGATGACCCCCGAAGGCCACGCCGCCTTGACCACCGAGCTGAAGCACATCCTCGAGGTGCTGCGCCCCGGCATCGTGCGGGACATCGAAGAGGCCCGCGCCCACGGCGACATCTCCGAGAACTCCGAGTACGAGGACGCCAAGCACCGGCAGTCCCTGTGCGAGGCGCGGATGATCGACCTGAAGAGCAAGATCGCCCGGGCCGAGGTGATCCGCATCGCCGACATGCCCCATAGCGACCGGATCGTCTTCGGGACGACGGTCCACCTCGAAGATCTGGACAGCGACGAGAAGGTCGTCTACCGCATCGTCGGCGTCGACGAGGCGGATGTCGCCCAGGGTCGGATCTCCTTCTCCAGCCCGCTGGGCAAGGCGCTGATCGGGCGCTCGGTGGACGACGAGATCGTGGTCGAGACGCCCCGTGGACGGCGGACCGTCGTGGTCGTCGCCGTCGAGTACAAGTAGGGGGCCCCGTGCAGCAGTTCGACTCCTTGCCGCCTTCCGACGCCCTCGCGTGGGGGCGCCTCGCCGCGGTGCGCCGCAGCCTCGAGTGGGTTCGACTGGAGCCCGTCCGGCTCCGCCACGCCCCCTACCTGGGCGCCAACTGCGCCCGCCTCCTGGCCGAGGTCGAGGCCCTCTGGGCCGACCAGGACGTCCTCAAGGGCGAGCTGGCCGCCACCATGCGCGCCTTCGCCCAGCTGGACACGCTGCAGGAGCAGGCGCGGCTCGACGCCCTCGACGCGCTGGCCGCGCAGGTCGATCGGCTGATCCCCCTGGCCCAGGTCGGCGCCACCCTGATGGCCGCCGCCCCCCGGGCCCGGCTGATCCGCCCGCGTCACGAGCCGCTCGAGGCCGCCCCGCGACCCGCCGCCCCGACCGAGCCGGAAGCGCCCTCGGCGACGCCCGAAGACGCCCCTGGTCTCGACGAGCCGGGCCTCGGCGCCCAGCCCAGCCCCACCGCCCAGCCGGGCCCCACCGCTCAGCCCAGCCCCACCGGCGAGCCCAGCCCCACCGGCGAGCCCGCCTCGGTCGACGCGCCCCCCGCGGCTCGGACCGAGCCGACCTTGGAAGAGCTCTTCGCCCAGGCCCGCCTGCCCAGCCGCAGCAAGTCGAGCGCCTCGTCCCGGCCGCCGCTGGCCGAGGACCCACCTGCGCTGCTGCCCTTCCTGCACCCCGAGCGCGGCGAGGCCGGCCTCGACACCGTCCCGGGCCTGTCGGCCGACCTGATCGCCCGCCTCGGGGAGTACGGGATCGAGTCCGTGGCCGACCTCCTCTACCTCCCCCCCTCGACCCACGAGCGGCGGCCCGTCCTGGGCTCCGTCGAGGCCGAGGCCAGCGCCGAGGCGATGGTCCGCGGGCTGGTCCGGACGAGCTGTACGCGGCTGAACCCGGGATCCCGCCGCTTCGAGATCCAGCTCGAGCTGCGTGAGCACCTGCGGGTGGTGGCCCGCTGGGTCTCGCAGAAGCCGCGGGGCTTCGACTCCTGGACGCCGGGGTCCGAGATCGCCCTGGTGGGGATGGTCGACATGGACGCGGACCTCGATCCGACGGAGTCCGAGGATCGGCCGATGGTCCAGGCGCGAATGGTCGAGGCGGAGCCGGTCGGCATCGACGGGCGAGGCAGCGGCTGGCTCTCCAGCTACGGCCTGGAGGGCATCGACGACCGCGACCTGCGCGACGCGATGGCGCGCTGCCTGGCCGCCATCCTGGGGCGGACCCGCGACCCCATGCCCGGAAGCGTGCTCGAGTCCCAGCGCCTGCTGACCCTGGACGAGGCGCTGCGCGACGCGCACTTCCCGGCCAACACGACCCGTCGGGGCTGGAGCCGCCTCGCCTTCGAAGAGCTCTTCCTGCTGCAGCTGGGCATCGCCCTGCGGGCGCAGGGGGGGCGGCCGGTCAAGGGCATCGCCCACAAGATCCTCCACGGCCTGCTGGGCCAGCTGGAGCTCCAGCACAGCATCAGCCTGGACGACGGGCAGGAGCTGGCGCTCTCGGACATCCGCCGGGACCTGATGCAGCCGCGGCCGATGAACCGGCTGCTCCAGGGCGAGGTCGGCGCTGGCAAGGGGCTGGTGGCGCTGGCGACCGCGATCATGGTCGCCCAGGGCCGCGCCCAGGTGGCGATGATCTGCCCCGACGCCCACAGCGCCGAGCGCCGCTTCCTCTTCGCCGAGCCGCTGCTGCGCTCGCTGGGCCTGAACTGCCTGCTGGCCGGTGAAGGCCTCAACCACGCCGGCTCGGACGCCATCCGGCGGGGCGAGGCCCTGATCGTCTATGGGACCTCCGCGCTGGTCGCCGAGAAGGTCGAGTGGAAGCGCCTGGGCCTGGTGGTCTGCGAGGAGCGCGACCGCTACGGCACGCTCGCCCCCGCCAGCCTCGCCCACCTCAACCCGAGGCCGGACCTGCTGGTGGTCACCTCGGCCCCGATCCCGGCCAGCCTCGCCCTGACGGTCTTCGGGGAGTTCGACCTCTCGATCGTCCCGCCCCGTCGGACGGGACGGGCGGTGACCAAGGTCTACTCGGGCAGCGAGCGGGCCGGAGCCTACGAGCACCTCCGCGAGCAGGTCGGCAAGGGCTTCCAGGGGATGGTCGTCTTCCCCGTGGGCAAGGGCAACGACCTGCTGGGACCCGAGGACGCCCGGCGCTTCGTCGAGGCGATCAGCCAGGAGCTGCTCGCTGGGGTGCGGATCGCGGTCTACAGCTCGGCCATGCCTCGCGAAGAGCGCCTGCGTGTCTTCGACGACTTCTCTCACCGCCGGGTCGATGTCCTGGTCAGCACGACCTACATCGAGGACGCCCCCCCGGTGGAGAACGTGACCGTCATGGTCATCGAGCACGCCGATCGCCACAGCCTGATCCGCCTCTACCGGCTGCGGGGCCACCTCCGGCACGGCGTCTGCGCGCTGGTCCTGGGCGATCAACCCAGCGACGAGGGGCGCAAGCTGGTGCAGACGGCCTGCGATCAGACCGACGGCTTCCAGGTCGCCGAGCTGGATCTGCAGGACCGCGGCATCGCCGAGGTGCTGGGGGACCGCGCGACCGAGGCCCCCCGCTTCAGCTGGGCCAACCCTCCCGAGGATCGGCTGCTGCTGCTGCGGGCCCGCTCCGAGGCCTTCTTGATCTCCCGCAACGAGCCCGAGCTCCGCCGGAACAAGGCGCTGGCCGCCTCGGTGCAGCTGCGCTGGGGGGACTGGCTGGGCGACGAGCAGAAGAACGCTCCGGGTGAGGAGCCGCCGGGGGACCGCGCCGGAGGGCGTCGGCGCCGTCGACGCAGACGCCGTTGAAGCAGTCCGATCGCCTCGACGTCGGGCTGATGGCCTCTGACCCCCACCTCCTGGAGACGGGTCGGCTGGCCGAGCTGGGCCTGCAGAGCGCCGAGCTCGTCCACGAGCTGCGTCAGCCCCTCTTCGCCAGCAAGGGCCTGCTTCAGCTCCTCGGACAGGAGCTGGGCGGACCGACCCCCAGCCTGGCCCGCATCGCCGACCATGTGCAGGTCATCATGGCCCAGCTCACCCACATCGAGGTCCTGCTCGACCGCTACGGCATCGTCGGTCGCCGCGCCGATCCGGTGATCGAGGCGGTGCTGCTGGCTCCGCCGGTGACGGCGGCGACCCAGATGCTCTCCAGCCGGGCGCAGAGCCGGGGGCTGGAGCTGGGCTTGGAGCTGGCCGAGGCCCAGATCAGCGTCCAGGGCGAGGTGACCTCGGTCCAGCAGATCGCCGCCAACCTGATCCAGAACGCCATCGACGCCGCCCGGACCGAGGTCCGCGTGAAGGTGAGGGGAGCGCAGCTGCAGGTGGTCGACGACGGGCCGCCGCCTCCGGCCCAGGTGCTGGAGCGGGTCTTCGAGCCCTTCTTCACCACCAAGCCCCCGGGCAAGGGCACGGGCCTCGGCCTGGCCCTCACCGCCCACCTCAGCCACAGCCTGGGGGCGACCGTGCGCCTGGAGCGCCAGGGCGACCGCACGGTGGCGACGGTGGACTTTCAGCCGATCTCCCTGACCACTCTCAACCCCGATGGAGCTCCCGATGAGCGTTGACGACAAGCTCGAAGGCGGAATCGACGAGCAGCCCGAGGAGCACCTCGCCCAGGTGACCTCGCGTTTTCTGGGGGCGCTGGAGCTGGCGAGGCGAGGCGATGTCGACGGCGCGGCCGAAGAGCTGCGGGCCGTGCTGCGGGTCGAACCACGCCTGGCCGAGCCGCGGCTGGAGCTGGCGCGCCTGCTGATCGCCACCGATCAGCTCGAGGAGGCCGCCGAGCAGGCCGAGGAGGCCGTCCGCATCCTGGAGTCCGGCGGACGCTGGACCGAGGAGATCTCCGACGAGGTCATGCTCAGCCTGGCGCTGGACACCCAGGGCGAGGCGCTGCGGCTGCAGGCCGACCGCGACGAGATCGTCTTCGGCAACCCCGAGCGCTGGCTGGAGCTGGTCACGCAGGCGCGCGGCTGCTTCCAGCGGGCGGCGCAGCTCGACCCGGACAACGCCCACGCGGTCTGGTGGGCCGGTGGCGTCGACAGCGCCCCCGTGGGAGAGCAGGGCGAGGCCGAGGACGAGGAGGAGGGCGAGCTGGACGACTCCCCCTTGGAGATGCACCTGAAGTGGCCGCTGGAGGACGAGGGCTCCTGAGCGAGCGACCTCAGCGGGGCGACTTCAGGATGCCGGGGTAGCGCACCCCCTGGCGGGGATCGACGCCCATGTAGGGGGCGCGGGCCTGGCCGATCTCCACCGTCCAGGCGAAGTCCGGCAGGTAGACCCGGCCATCGGCGGCGATCAGGGCCTCGGGCGGGTTCGGGAAGGGCCCCGCGATGCGGAAGGCGTCGACCACCGCGTTGTCCAGCACCACGCTGCCGCTGTCGTCGGTGACCGTGATCGACTCCAGCGCCCCGTTGCCGTCCAGGACCACGTCCACCACGGTCCGGTAGGAGGGCTTCACCAGGGGCACCGAGCGGGGCAGGTTGTCCAGGTTCTGCTTCCAGTAGAAGTTGACCAGCCGCCGGATGCGCAGCAGGTAGTCGGCGTACTTGATCTCCAGGGTGTTCAGGGCCAGCCGCTCGCCCAGCCGCTCGTTGAGCAGGTCGTTCTGCGGGGAGCCCGAGAGGGACTGGCTGCGGTGGGCCGAGGGCACCGGCTGCTGCAGGCCCTCCTTGTTGGTCAGGGTGAAGGGGGAGGGGAGGCTGGCCAGGGCCCCGTCGCGGTCGGGCTCGAAGCGGTCGTTGCCGACCTGGGCCCCGGTGCTGGGATCCTTGATGTCCAGATCCATCAGGTCCTCGAATTCCATCTTGTCTTCGCGGCTGTGTACATCGGCCACGATCTCCGGGTTGATGCGGAACTGCTCGGTCCGCATCTCCTCCGGCACGGTGCTGTCGTACTGGGCGAGGTACTCGGCCTCTTCCGGGCGCAGCTCCTCGTCGGGGGGCGGGACCTCGACGATCTGCCCCTCGTCGGGCTGCTTGGGCTCCTCGGGCGCCTCGGGCTCGACGGGAGGCGGCATCTCGATGATCAGGCTGACCGGCCGGCTGGCCTGCGGGCGCAGCTCCAGCCCGTAGAGGTCGTCCCAGCGCAGCCCGATCAGCAGCAGGATCAGCGCGTGCAGCAGCAGCGCCAGCCCACCGTAGGTGATCGGCCGGGCCAGGGAGGAGCGGGTTCGTGGGCGACGAGGAGGCAAGGATCCGCCAGGATGCCCTCAGCGTGACATCGCCCGGGCCGGTGCGCAATGCCCGGCGGGTCGATCAGCCCTGCCGGGCGATCGCCGCGAGCACCATCGCGTCGAGCTCGGCCTGGTCCGCCTCGGTCAGCTCCAGGTCCAGGGCGTCGTGGACCATCAGCCGAACGGCCCGGACATCGTCCACCTGGCGAGCACAGGCCTCGCAGAGGGCGAGGTGCTGCTCGAGACCCGGCGGCACCGACTCGTCGTCGGCGCTGGCCAGGTCCACCAGGAACTCGTTCAGGCTGGCGCAGTCCGTCATGGGCGAGATGATGCCGGATCGCCCCCGCGGTTACAGCCCATCCTCGCCCAGACGGCTCCGCAGCCGATCGCGAACCGCGAGGCGGGCGCGGTGAAGGCGGGTCTTCACATTGGGCACGGTCAGGTCCAGCAGATCGCCGATCTCGGCCATGGAGAGGCCCTGGTAGTCGGCCAGCACCAGCTCCTCGCGGAACCGATCCGGCAGGGCCTCGACCGCGGCCCGAACATGGGCGGCGAGCTGGCGATCGTGGTGCACCTTGTCCGCCAGGGGGCGAAGGTCTACCGCCTCGTGGCTGAGCTCGCGGCCCTGGGGCTCGGCCTCCTCGATCACCAGCGGCAGCTCGGGCTTGCGTCGCCGGCGTCGAAGCTTCATCAGGGCGCTGTTGGTGGCGATGCGCATCAGCCAGGTGCGGAAGCTGGACTCGCCCCGAAAGCCGTCCAGGCGGCGATGCACGCTGAGGAAGGTCTCTTGCACGACGTCCTGGGCATCCTGGGCGTTGTGCAGCATCCCCATGGCCAGCCCGAAGACCCTAGCGCTGTGCCGGTGGACGAGGACCGGGAAGATCCCCGGCTCACCGGCACGAAGGCGGGCCACCAGCTCCTCGTCGGTCTCGGCGGGCTCTCCGAAGTCCATCCAGCGGAGCTAACGCGAGCCCTGCGCGAGGCCCGCTCTCGAAGATCTCGGATACAAGCGGGCCGGAGGTGGCGGTGGAAGGACGAGGCCCCGGCGGCAAGCTGCGAGACCTGGCCCGCCGGTTCGGGCGACGGCTGAAGAGCCCGGCAGCGACACCGCGAGCGCCGGTGCGGGTGATCTTCGAGGGGCGAGGGGAGGGGACGGTCCCCTATGACACCACCATCCTGCAGGCCGCGCGCCTCCTGGACGTGCCCTTGACCCACTACTGCGGTGGCAACTGCACCTGCGGGACCTGCCGCGTCGGCATCGCTGAGGGGGCGGACCGCCTCAGCGAGCCGCGGGGTAACGAGCAGATGGTCCTGGGCGAGCAGCGGGCACGCCAGGGGGACCGCCTCGCCTGCCAGGCGCGCCTGCAGGGCCCGGTCGTGGTCAAGATCCCCGACTGGTTCTAAGGCGAACACGCCAGGTTCTCGCGCCCGGGGCTGGGCTCGGCCTCGCACCAGGCGGCGAGCTCCTGGACCTCTCCACCGGCCAGCAGCGACAGGAGATCGGCCTGCAGGCCGTGGCTGGACAAGCCCCAGCTGGCGTCCCAGGCGATCGAGGCGATGGGCCGCCCCTCGACCTCCAGGACCAGGCTGTCCTCCAAGCGGGAGAGCGGCGGCCAGGGCTCGACCACGACGCCGCACTCGGGCACCCGCGCCGCCAGCCCCGCCGAGCAGAGCAGGGCCCAGCTCCCGGGAGCCTCTCGCCGCTCCTCCAAGACCGAGACATCGTCGCCGACCTGCAGGGTCCAGCCCGAGAGACCCAGCGGAACGCTCAGGTACAGCTCCAAGAAGTCATCGTAATCCGTTGTTTTTGAACGAATTACCGGGAAGAGCTCGGAGAAGGCCAGGGCCCCCTCGGCGGCCGAGTCCTCGTCCATGACCCCGTCGCAGTCCTGGTCGACGCCATCAGCGAGGTCGTCCTGGTTCGGGTGGATCGCGGGGTCGGTGTCGTCGCAGTCCTGGGCCAGCAGCCAGCCGTCGCCGTCCTGGTCGTCGTCCAATCCGTCGCAGTCCTGGTCGACCCCGTCGTACCAGACCTCGACGGCACCGGGGAAGCGCTCGGGGTCTTGATCGTCGCAGTCCGAGGGGAGGGGAACACCGTCCCCGTCCTGGTCCTCGTCGCGCCCGTCGCAGTCCTGGTCGACCCCGTCGTACCAGATCTCCTCCGCGTCGGGGTGTCGGCTGCTGTCCTGGTCGTCGCAGTCCTGGCCGCCGGCCAGGGTGTGGGCGTGGCCATCCTCGTCGCCATCGGGGTCGACCAGCCCGGTCAGCGCCACCTCGACCGAGGGCCAGAGGCCCTGGGCGTCGACCAGCCAGAGCCGGGCGCCCAGCGGACCCGGCCCAGCGGGCGCCAGCTCGACCGAGACCGAGACGGCCTGGCCGACCGGCACCTCGACCGAGGAGGGTCCCACCAGGGAGAAGGCGCTGCGCTCGTCCTCGAGCTCGAGCCAAAGCTCGCGAGGGGTCTCGCCGGGCTGGGTGACGGAGAAGGAGGCCGAGGCGCTGAGATCGATCGGCACCGGCCCCAGCAGCAGCTCGGTGGTGGACGGCGACCAGGCGGGCTCGACGAAGCGCCAGGCGCGATCCGCCGGGCCGCAGGCTGTGAGGAGAGTCAGGGCCGTGAGGAGGGCCAGGGGGAGCCCGGACCATAACTTCTGATAAGGAATATTATGGTAAGTCATGTCCGGGAGCCGCCCCGAGATCCTGTGGCGGAGCCGCCTCTAGGATGATGCGCCTCGTGCACCGCGCGCAGCCGCTCGTTGGCGATGTGCGTGTAGATCTCCGTCGTCGAGATGTCGGCGTGACCGAGCATCGCCTGCACCGCGCGTAGATCCGCGCCGTGGCTGAGCAGATGGGTCGCGAAGGCGTGGCGCAGCACATGCGGGCTCACCTTGCCTCGCACCCCGGCCTGCCGGGCGTACTGACCCAGCCGCTCCCAGAAGTTCTGCCGGGTCATCGGCTGGCCCCGGTTGTTGACGAAGACCCAGGGGCTGGCCTTGTCCTCGCGGGCCTGCTGCCAGTGGTTCAGGGCCACGGCGGCCCGGTCGCCGAAGGGCACCAGCCGCTCCTTGCCGCCCTTGCCGCGCACGATCAGCCAGCCGTCGTGCACCGCGGTCCAGGGCAAGCCCACCAGCTCGCTGACCCGCAGCCCGGTGGCGTAGAGCAGCTCGATCATGGCGGCGTCGCGGGCGCCGTACCAGCCCGTCCGGTCAGGCGCCTCCAGCAGGGCCTCGACCTGGGCCATCGAGAGCACCACCGGCAGCGGCCGACGGCTGCGCGGCGCCTCGATCCCGGCGCTGGGGTCGGCCTCGATCCGGTTCTCCTGCAGCAGGAAGCGGAACAGCCGCCGCATCGAGACCCGGTTTCGGGCCCGGGACGAGGCCGAGAGCCCTCGATCGGCCAGCGAGACCATCCAGGCGGCGAGATCCGTCGCCTGGACCTCGGCGGGCCCGCGGCGACCCTGCTCGTAGAGGAAGCGGCTGAGGTCCGACAGGTCGCAGTGGTAGGCCTCCAGCGTGTTGTCGGCGAGGTTGCGCTCCACCCGGCAGGTCGCCAGGAAGCCCTCGATGGCGTGATCGATGGCCGTCTCGGGCCGCAGCGGGGGCTCCTCTCCCCTGCCCTCTCCCCTGCCCTTCCCTGGCGCCCGGTCGCTCATCGGCTGGCCTGCGGTTGTGCGCCCTGGCGGTCCAGCCAGGCGTCGACCGAGTCGACGATCGCCTCGGCCATGCTCTGCTGGAAGTGGGCCGCCCGCAGCCGGCGCTCGTCGGCCGGGTTGCTGACGAAGCTGCTCTCGAAGAGGATCGCCGGCATCCGGGTGCGGGTAAGGACCGTGAAGAGCGCGGTCTTGGTGCCCAGGTCGCGGATGTTGGCGCTGCCGTACAGCGCCCCCAGGTGCCGGCAGACCCCGGCCTGCACATGGCCCGCCAGCTCCTTGGACAGGCGCATGGTGCCCTCGGTGATCAGCCGGGCGGCGAGCATGTCGTCGCCCTCCAGCAGCCCCTCCTCGCGGGCGATGGCGTTCTCGCGGGCCTCGACCCGGGCCGCGCCCGCGTCCGAGGCGGTGTCCATGCTGTAGGTCTCGATGCCCCAGGCGGCCGGGCCGGGCGCGGCGTTGGCGTGGATGGAGATGAACAGGTCCGCGCCGGCCTCGTTGGCGATCCGGGCCCGCTTGCTGAGGCCGACGAACTCGTCCCGCTCGCGGGTCAGGAGGACCTCGACGTCCAGCTCGCGGCGCATCTGCAGGGCGGTGAGCTTGACCAGCTGCAGGGCGACGTCGGCCTCCCGCGTGCCGCTGACCCCCACGGCGCCATGATCGTAGCCGCCGTGGCCCGCGTCGAGGGCGACGATCGGGCGTCGCGACTGGGCGGCCGCGACCCCTCGGGAGAGGCTGGCCCCCTCCAGGAAGGCCACCAGCTGGGCGCGGGTGGGCACGGCCAGCCCGACCTCCGGGGGCGGCTCGCCGACCGTGGCGTCGATCAGCAGGCCGCGGGCATGAATCCGCTCGACCCGGACCTGCCGCGCCTCGCCCAGCTCCAGGGTGATCTGGGTGCCCGTCCCCAGGACGCTGACCCGCACCCGAAGCAAGCCGTCGCTGCCCACCGGCAGCAGCTCGGGCAGGTCCGGGCCCGCCGAGAGCCCCTCGACGATGGCCACGGCGCGGGCCTCGATCCCGGCCATGGGGGGCGAGGCCCGGCTGCTCAGGCTCAGCTCCGCTCCCGCCTCGACCCCCTCCAGGACCAGCAGCACTCGGGCGTGGCCGGGAGCGGTGAAGGCGCGGACCCCCGTGAGCTGCCCGGCCTGGGCCACGCCGCTGAGCAGCAGGAGCAAGAGCAGCGCCCAGCCTGGGCGGGCTCCCATCATCCGGGCGCCGCCTGCGAGAGCTTCACCAGCCGGTAGAGCAGCTCGTGGGCCTGCCGGGGGCTGAGGCTGTCCGGGTCGACCTCGGCGAGGGCCTCGCGCAGCGGGTTCGGGGGGGGCGCGCTTGGAGCGGCTGGTGCGCTGGGAGGGGGGGGCGCGCTGGGAGGAGCAGGGGGCGTGAAGAGCCCGAGCTGCTTGCCGGGCGGTCCCTGGCGAGGGCGCTTCTCCAGCTCGACCAGCAGGGCGCGGGCGCGCTCGACGACCGAGGCGGGCATGCCGGCGAGGCGGGCGCACTGGATGCCGTAGCTCTTGCTGGCGCCGCCGGGCTCCAGCCTGCGCAGGAAGATGATGCGCTCGCCCCACTCGCTGACGGCGATGTGCATGTTGAGCACGCCGGGCCGATCCTCGGCCAGGGCGTTCATCTCGTGGTAGTGCGTGGCGAAGATGGCCCGGGCCTTGATGCGGTCGTGGACGGCCTCGGCCACGGCCCAGGCGATCGAGAGCCCGTCGTAGGTGCTGGTGCCGCGCCCGATCTCGTCGAGCAGCAGCAGGGAGCGCGAGGTCGCCTGGTTGAGGATCAGCGCCGTCTCGCTCATCTCGACCATGAAGGTGCTGCGGCCGTGGGCGAGGTCGTCGCTGGCCCCCACCCGGACGAAGATGCGGTCGCAGAGGCCGACGTGTGCGCTGGCGGCGGGCACGAAGGCGCCGATCTGGGCCATCAGCACGCAGAGCGCCACCTGGCGCATGACCGTGCTCTTGCCGGCCATGTTGGGGCCCGTCAGCACCACCAGCCGGCGCTGCTCGTCCAGGACGAGGTCGTTGGGGACGAAGGCCTCCTCCATCGGCATGGCCTCGACCACCGGGTGCCGGCAGGCGTAGAGCTCCAGGCGGGCGCTGGTGTCGACATGGGGCCGGCAGTAGCGACCGACGGCGGCGACCTCGGCCAGGGCGGTGATCGTGTCCAGCCAGGCGACCCGACCGGCCAGCTCGGTCAGGCGGCTGAGCTGGCCGGCGACGCGGAGCCTCAGCTCGACGAAGAGCTCGTACTCCAGCTCGACCCGGCGCTCGTCGGCGCCCATGACCTTGTCCTCGAACTCCTTCAGCTCGGCCGTGAAGTAGCGCTCGGCGTTGGCCAGGGTCTGCTTGCGCATCCAGTCCGAGGGGACCCGGTCCAGGTTGGCCTGGGTGACCTCCAGGAAGTAGCCGAAGACCCGGTTGTGGCGGATCTTCAGGCTGCTGATCCCCGTGCGGCGGCGCTCGCGCTCCTCGATCGCGGCGATGGCGCCCTTGCCCTCGGAAGCCAGCTCGGTCAGCTCGTCCAGCTCGGCGTGCACGCCTCGGCGGATGATCCCGCCCTCGCGCAGGGCCAGGGGGGGCTCGTCGACCAGCCAGGCGCCGATGTCGTCGTGAACGTCGCGGAGCAGATCGTCCGGGCGACCGGGGCCCAGGGCGGGCTGCTCCGTGACGAGGCGGGCGATCGCCGGCATCGCCGCCAGCGAGGTCCGCAGGGCGACGAGATCCCGGGCGCTGGCGGTGCCCTGGGCGACCTTGGTGCCCAGGCGCTCCAGGTCGGCCACCTGCCGCAGCCCGTCCCGCAGATCGCGGCGCAGCCGGGCCGACAGGAGCAGCTCCACCGCCTCCTGTCGGGCGTGGATGGAGGCCGGATCGAGCAGGGGGGCGCCCAGCCAGTCCCGCAGCAGGCGGGCGCCCATGGCGGTGCAGCTGCGGTCCAGGTGACCCAGCAGGGTGCCCTTGCGGCCGCTGCCCCAGAGGGGCCGCAGGATCTCCAGGTTGCGGCGGGTGGCCTCGTCGAGGACCATGCTGCCGCCGACCCGGTACAGCTCCAGGGCCTGGACATGGCGCAGATCGAGGCGAGCCTGGTCGCGCACCCAGGCCACCAGGGCTCCGGCCACGGAGACGCCGGCCCCGCTGAAGGCGGCGGCCCCGAAGCCCTCCAGATCGGCGACCGCCAGCACCTCGCAGAGGCGGCGCTGGGCGGCGACCGGCTCGAAGAGGGCGGCGTCGGGTCGCACCCGGGCCACGCCGGGCAGGCGTGCGGCGATCGAGGGGTCGGCGGCCAGCTCGGGGTGGAGCAGGATCTCCCGTGGGTCCTGCGCGCTCAGCTCCCGCAGCGCCGTCTCCAGGTCGGGCACCTCGGTCGCGCGCAGGCTGCCCGTGGAGACATCGAGGAAGGCGAGGCCGAGCGCGCTCCCCTCCCCTCGCCCTCCCGCCTCTCTCCCCGGCGCCAGTCCGGCCAGCCAGCAGCGCTCCCGGGCCTCAACCGCGTCCGGGCTGAAAGGCACGCCCGGCGAGATCACCCGGACCAGCTCGCGGGCCACCAGCTTCTCGCCGCGGGCGCGCATCGCGGCGGGGTCCTCGACCTGCTCGGCGAGCGCGACCCGCACCCCCGCCTCCAGCAGGCGCGGCAGGTAGGCGTCCAGGGCATGGTAGGGGATCCCCGCCATCGGGATCGGCTGGGGGTCGTTCTTGTTGCGGCTGGTCAGTGTCAGCTCGAGGATCTGCGCCGCCTGGACGGCGTCCTCGAAGAAGCACTCGTAGAAGTCCCCCATCCGGTACAGCAGCAGGGCCTCGCCGGCTTGCGCCTTCAGGTCCAGGTACTGCCGCATCATCGGCGTGTCGGTGCCCGAGGGCTCCGCGGGGGGCTGGGGATCAGGGACCGGCGGCAGCGGCATCGGAGGCGTCGTCCAGGGACCAGCAGGTCAGCGCGTTGGTGTTCGGGGCGATGGCGCAGCCGTGCGAGTGGCCGGCGGCGAGGGAGGTGGGCAGGTAGCCCAGGGACTCGCCGCGGTCCTCGAGACCCTTGCAGATGCCCGTCCCCCCGGTGGTGATGCCGCACCACTCCGTCTCTCCCAGGGAGAGGGTGGCGAGCACCTCGCCGTCGAAGGTGGCCTCCACCGCCTCGGGATCGACGCCCCAGCAGTCCACCCCGCCGGCCGAGAGGGTCCCGCAGGCCCGATCCCGGCTGGCGGCGATCTCGTTGAAGGAGCTGGCCGGTGGCACGACGGGGCTTTCGGCCCCGGCGGTCTCGTCGCTGCGACCCCAGCAGACGGTCGCCCCGGCGATGTCGATGCCGCAGGTGAAGCCGCCGCCGGCCGCGAGCTCGTCGAAGCGGTTGTTGGGCGGGATGGTGGCGCCCTGGTCGGTGCGGCCCCAGCAGGTGGCGTAGCCGGTGGCCCCCAGCGAGCAGGAGTGGTCCAAGCCCGAGGTCAGCGCCGCGGCGGGCGCCGCCGCCGGGGTCGACTGTCCGTGGCTGTCGTCCCCCCAGCAGACCGGCACCCCGTCGGACTTGCGGGCGCAGGCGTGCGAGACACCGGCGGCGATCTCGATCCAGCCGGTGTCTTCGGGCGCGTCGGTCACCACCGCCAGGGACTCGTCCCCCCAGCACAGCAGCTCGGTGTCGGTGTTGATGGCGCAGGTGAAGTACTCGCCCGCGGCGACCTGCCGCCACTTGCCGGAGATGCCCTGCAGCAGCGGCTCTCCGGAGTCGACGTCTTTTCCGCCCTTGCAGCCGAGCGTAGCCAGGAGGAGGTACGGGAGGAACATCGATCAAGCCCTGGGTTCGGAGTTCTGGCGCGTGAGGAGGAATGCCTGGAAGGCGTCTTCGTCGTCCTGGGGCGGGACGCTGGACCAGGTCCGCGTGACCTCCCAGCCCGGCAAGGACCGGGCGACGTCCGCACCCTCCTCGGGCATGGGCGAGCATACGGCATAGAGCAGGCGGCCGCCATCGGCGACGTGGGCAGCGGCCGCGGCCAGCAGCGGGGCCTGGCGCAGGGCCATCGCCGCCGGATCGCTGGGCTGCCGTCGCCAGCGGATCTCGGGGTGACGCCGCAGGGTGCCCAGGCCGGAGCAGGGGGCGTCCACCAGCACCAGGTCGAAGCGCTCCTCGCCGGGCATCGGCCCCTTCAACCAGTCGTGCGGACGGACGGTCACCGGCAGCCCGGTTCGGGCCGCCGCCTCGCTGACCAGGGCCAGCCGATCGGCGTACTGGTCGACGGCCAGCACCTGGGCTCCCGCCGCCGCCAGCCGCATGCTCTTGCCGCCGGGCGCCGCGCAGGCGTCCAGGACGCGCATCCCCGGACCCACCTCGGCCAGGTCGGCGACCGCGGCGGCCGCGGGATCCATCACCCACCAGCGGCCCTCGGCGAAGCCCGGCAGGCGCTCGATCGGGCCGCTGTAGTCGACCAGCTCGAAGGCCCCGGGGATCTCGGCGCCGCCGGCGCGGGCGGGCCGGGTCTGGAGCTCGGGCACCGGCTGGGAGGGGTCCCGCCAGACCCCGCACAGCGGCGGGGCCTCGCTGAGCCGCGCGACCCAGGGGTCCAGGCTGCCCTTCCAGCGCGCCGCCAGCCAGGGGGGCAGGTCCAGCCAGGGGTCGGTGGGCAGCGTCTGATGGCTGGCCTTGCGCATCACCGCGTTGACGAAGCCCGCAGCACGCCCGCCGCCCAGCGCCCGGCACAGCTCCACCGCCTGGTCCACCGCCGCGTGGACGGGCGAGCGGGTCAGGTGGATCTCGTAGAGCCCCAGCCGGAGGCTGACCAGGGCCGGGGGATCGATAGCCGGGATGGTGCGGCCCGAGGCGGCGCTGATGGCCACGTCGAGGCTGCCCTGGCGGCGCAGGACCCCAAGCGCGAGGTTCCAGGCGAGGCGGCGATCGGCCCCGTCGGGCGGGGCGAGGCGGGCCAACATGTCCTCGACATGGGCCCCTCGGTCGACGGAGAGCAAAGCCCGCGCTGCGGCGAGGCGTCCGGGGTTGAGCTGGCTCATGGGCTGACGGTCTCTTCGGGCACCGCGGGAGGCAAGCCCGGATCCCATGGTTGAAGCAGCTCGGCCGGCAGCTCGCTCAGCCGGTCGATGCGTTGATTCTCGACGACGTCCCGGAGGCCGACCAGCGCTCGGTGCCCGCGCAGCCGATAGCCATCCACCCGCCAGGAGGGCGCCGCCCGCAGGCCGATGTTCCTGGCGTCCTCGATGTCCTGCTGGACCCGCGCCTCAGCGCCCTCGGTTCGGAGCTGCTGCCAGGCAGCGACCTCCAGGCCGGCGCAGCTGGCCGCGGCCGCGAGCGCGGCTTCGTCGATGACCCCGCTCGCCTGGCCGAGGCAGCGCGCGTAGGGCAGGCCCTGGTCGAGCTGGTCGGCGGCGGCCACGGCGACTCGGGCGAGCACGCGCGCCGGGTCCTGGGCCGAGCTTCCGGTGGGCAGCACCCGAACCGTCACCTCCACCGGTCCGACCACCGGGTCGACCTCGCCCAGGGCCTGCAGCTCGCCGGCGCGCTGGACCGCCTCGACCCAGGGGCCGAAGCCCGGGTCGATCCACAGCTCGACGGCGGTGGCCGGGGCCTGGGGCGCCTGCGCCCGCCCGATCAACATCGGCACGCCGCTCCAGGGCTCCGGGTAGGTCAGCGTGGCCCGAACGGCCGCCGGCGAGGCCCCCGCTCCCGCGAGGCGGATCGCCCGGCGAGCCAGCACAGGCAGGTTCTCGCAGCCGACCAGGCCCTTGTCCAGCGCGCTGGCGATGCTGGTGTCGCTGGGCAGGCGGGTGCCATCGGCCAGGGTCAGCGGGCATGGGGCCGGCTGGGTGTTCAGCACACCCTCGACGACCGCCTGTTGCAAGGGCGAGAGGGGGGCCAGCTCGGGGATGAGCTCCGCCAGCCGGGCGGCGCTCACCGGATCGGGCACCGGCCCCTCGCCCACGGTGACCGACTGGGAGGAGTGGCCGACCGGGACGCTGAAGCGCTGCTGCTTCTCCCGCGCGCAGCCATCCCCGCAGCCAACCAGGCCAAGGACGAGCAGGAGGAGCGCCAGCCTGGGGCGCTCAAGCCCAGGGGTCATCGTCACGGGTGCGGGCAGCGCCGGACGAGGGCGTGGACGAGGACGAGGAGGACGCGCCGGACCCCGAGCGGAGGCTGAGCCGCGCCAGCTCCTGCTCGAGCTCTTCTACGCGCTGGCCCAGACGCCAGCGGCCGACCAGGCCCCAGATCCCCGCCACCGCCCCCCCCGCCACGAAAGCGGTGAGGAGCAGGAGGGGGACCGGCGCCGGTCGGCCCAGGTGGGCGGCCCAGACGTACAGGTCGAAGGACAGGTCCGTCGTCCGACCGTAGTTCTGGACCACGAAGAGGGAGAGCAGCAGGAGCAGGAGCAAGGACAGCGTCAGCTGGATCCAACGGATCGGGGTCATCGGCTACTCCTGTGGCTCCGGCCGCTTTAGCTCCCCTCCCCTCAGCCGCCCAGCTTGCGGGAGAGATCACCCAGCACATCGCCCAGGCGAGCGGTGCTCTCGCCCTGGCGGGCCACGTAGTCCTGCACGCTGCCGTCGTTGTCGGCGCGCTCGGTGGCGCCCTTCTCGGACAGGCTGATCTTGCGGTCGTGCTGGTCGATGCGGCGGATCTCCACCAGCATCGGGGTCCCGTCGGCGTACTTCTCGTTCCAGTCCTCGTCTCCGCTGTTCAGCTCGGACATGTGGACCAGGCCCTCGACGCCGTCCTCGATCTCGACGAAGACGCCGAAGTCGGTGCGGCTGACGACCTTGCCGTTGACGACCTGGCCGAGGAAGTAGCGGGCGTGCACCGACAGCCAGGGGTCATCGGACATGGCCTTGAGGCTGAGGCTGAAGCGCTCGTTGTCGCGGTCGATGTTCTTGACCCGGGCCTCGACGTCGTCGCCCTTCTGGTACATGTCGACGGGGTGCTTGACGCGCTGCGACCAGGACAGGTCGCTGATGTGGATCAGGCCGTCGATGCCCTCTTCGATGCCCACGAAGACGCCGAAGTCGGTGATGTTGCGCACCTTGCCGCGGACGATCGAGCCGACCGGGTAGTTCTGCTCGACCACGTCCCAGGGGTTCATCTCGAGCTGGCGCATGCCGAGGCTGATGCGCTTGTTCTCGACGTCGACACCGAGGACCTTGGCCTCGACGATGTCGTCCATCTTGACCAGCTTGCTGGGGTGCTTGACCCGCTTGTTCCAGGTCATCTCGGAGATGTGGACCAGGCCCTCGATGCCGTCCTCGAGCTCGATGAAGACACCGTAGTCGGGCATGCTGACGACCTTGCCGCGGACGATGGCGCCCACGGGGTAGCGGATGTCGACCTCGTCCCAGGGGTCGGGCCGGATCTGCTTGTAGCCCAGGCTGACGCGCTGGCTGTCCGGGTCGTACTTGAGGATCTTGACCTCCATCGACTGGCCGACCTCGACCATCTCGGAGGGGTGGTTGATGCGGCCCCAGGTCATGTCGGTGACGTGCAGCAGGCCGTCGATGCCGCCCAGGTCGATGAAGGCGCCGTAGTCCGTGATGTTCTTGACCACGCCGTACATGATGGTGCCGACCTGCAGATCCTTGAGGGTCTCGGCGCGCTTGACCTGGCGCTCTTCTTCGAGCAGGACCCGGCGGGAGAGCACGATGTTGCCGCGGCGCTTGTTGAACTTGATGATGCGGAACTCGGTCTCCTGGCCGAGCAGCTTCTCCAGGTTCTTGACCGGGCGGAGGTCCACCTGGCTGCCGGGGAGGAAGGCCTTGACGCCGATGTCGACCGAGAGGCCGCCCTTGACGCGCGCGGTGATGACGCCCTTGACGGTCTCGCCCGCCTCGAAGGCGTCGGAGATGTCCTCCCAGGCCTTCATCTGGTCGGCCTTGCGCTTGCTGAGGGTCAGCTGGCCCTCGCCCTCGTCCATGGTGTCCAGGAAGACGTCGACCATGTCGTCCACGGCGATGGTCAGGTTGCCGTCGGCGTCGATGAACTCTTCCTTGGGGATCACGCCTTCGGCCTTGTAGCCGACATCCACGGTGACCCAGTCGCCTTCGATGCCGAGCACTCGTCCCTTGACCACCGTCCCTTCGCGAACGGAGCGCTCGTCGAGGTAGCTGTCGAACAGCTTGGTGAAGTCTTCGCGGTCGAGCTCGTCGATGTTGATATCGAAGGTGTTGTCGGACATTGGTGAATGGGCCTCGGGCGGGCGCTCCCGGGTGGAGGCCGCATGGATGGATGGGGGGTGGGATGGTGAACGATCACTGCCGGGAGGATTCCGCGGAGCATCGCCAGGCCTGAGTACCGAGTGCGTCCCTGTCGCAAAACGGCGGGCCGAATGACCCGGGTCCTTATGCGGTCGAGCGCCGAAGGTCAAGTCTCGGACTCAGGCTCCCGCGCGCTGGGCCAGCCGCAGCACGCGCTGCACGACCTCGTCGATGCCCAGCCCGGTCGTGTCCAGCAGGACAGCCCCTGGCGCGACCTGCAGCGGTCCCGTGGCCCGGCCGCTGTCCTGCGCGTCTCGGTCCCGGATCTCGGCCTCGACCTCGGCCAGCGCCACGCGCTCACCCTTGGCCTGGAACTCTTCGTGGCGCCGGCGGGCGCGTTCGGAGAGGGAGGCGTCCAGGTACAGCTTCAGCTCGGCGTCGGGCAGGACGACGGTGCCGATGTCCCGGCCGTCGACGACCACCCGCCCCCGGGCGGCCAGGAGCTGCTGGCGGCGGACCAGCTCGGCTCGGACCTGCGGGTGCACGGCCACGGCCGAGGCCATCGCGCCGATCTCCGGCTCGCGGATGGCGACGCTCACGTCCTCCTCTCCCAGCATCACGCGGGCGCGCTGCCCGTCCCAGGCGAAGTCCAGCGGCAGGCCGCTGGCCAGGGAGGAGAGGCCCGCTGCGTCGTCGACGCGGAGGCCCGCCCGTCGCGCGGCGAGGCCAAGCGCCCGGTACATCGCCCCGGTGTCGATGTAGAGGTAGCCGAGCGCGGTGGCCACGGCGCGGGCGACGGTGCCCTTGCCCGAGGCGGCGGGTCCGTCGATGGCGATGCGGATTCCCCGAACGGCGGGACTGGGGGCGGCAGGTTCAAGCACGCAGGCGCTCCACGGTGGCGAAGAAGGAAGGGTAGGAGGTCGCGACGCTCCGCGCGCCGCGGATGCGGACCCCGCGGCGGGTGTGCAGCGCGGCGATGGCGGCGGCCATGGCGATGCGATGGTCGCCGGAGGCGTCGACCTCGCCGCCCTCCAGGGGAGCCCCGGCGCTGCCCTCGATCTCCAGGCCGTCGGGCAGCTCCTCGACCTGGGCGCCGATGGCGCGCAGCGCCTGAGCGGTGGAGGCGATCCGGTCGCTCTCCTTGACCCGAAGCTCGGCCGCGTCCCGGATGCGGGTTCGCCCGTGGGCGAAGGCGGCCGCCACCGCGAGGATCGGCAGCTCGTCGATCAGCCGCGGGACCAGCGCCCCGCCGATCTCGATGCCCCGCAGCGCCCCGGACTCCGCCAGCAGCTCGCCCAGGGGCTCGATTGGTTGGCCCTGGAGCGGCTGGCCCTGGAGCGGCTGGATTGTCACCGGCCGCCCCATCGCCGCGAGCACCTCGAGGATTCCGGTCCGCGTGGGGTTCAGGCCCACCGAGGAGAGCTGCAGCCGGGAGCCCGGCACCAGGGCGGCGGCCACCAGCAAAAAGGCGGCGCTGGAGATGTCACCGGGCACGTCGAGGTCGACCAGCTCCAGCGCAGCGGCCTGGACCTGGCAGGAGAGCCCGGAGGGCTCCTGGAGCTGCCGGATGGGGGCGCCCATGGCGCGAAGCAGGCGCTCGCCATGATCGCGAGAGGCCAGGGGATCCCGGATGTCGGTCGTCCCCCCGGCCTGCAAGCCAGCCAGCAGCAAGGCCGTCCGGACCTGCGCCGAGGAGCTGGGGTTCTCCCAGCGGATGCCCACGAGGGAGGAGGAGCCCCGCAGCGCGATCGGCGCGCGCGCGCCAGCGTCCCGGCCGTCCAGGCTGGCCCCCATTGCCCGCAGCGGATCCACCACCCGGCGCATCGGGCGTCGGGAGAGCGAGGCGTCGCCCACCAGGACGGCGAAGCGTGGCTGGCCGGCGAGCAGCCCCGACAGCAGGCGCATGGTCGTCCCGGAGTTGCCGCAGTCCAGCGGCGCCACGGGCTCCCGCAGCCGCCCCCCGGCGCCGTGGATCACCAGGTCCGGGCCGCTCCGGGAGAGGCGCAGCCCCAGCGTCCGCATGCAGCGCGCGGTCGAGGCGAGATCGGCGCCATCGGGCATCCCGCGGAGGCGCGCCCGGCCCTCCGCCAGGCCGGCGAAGATCAGCGCACGGTGGGCGATGGACTTGTCTCCGGGGACGCAGACCCGCCCGCGCAGCGGCCCGGTGGCAGGCGCCACCTCGACGCGACCGTCCCCTGCCACGCTCAGGCCGGCTCGATGGATCCGGCGCCCGCGCCCGCGCTGATCGCGCCCGCACCACACCCGCCGCTGATCCCGTCGGGATCCGTCCAGGCCCCCAAGCGCCGGAAGTGCTCGTACCGGTCGGCCACCAGGCCGGCGCCGTCCAACCCCTGCAGCGAGGCCAGCTGGGCGCGCAGGGCGGTCCCCAGCGACTCGATCGCCGCCGCCGTGTCCCGGTGGGCGCCCCCGGCCGGCTCGACCACGACCTGGTCGATCACCCCGAGCTCCAGGCAGTCCTGCGCCGTGATGCGCAGCGCCGCGGCGGCCCGCGGTCCTTCGGCCCGATCGCGCCAGAGGATGGCGGCGCAGCCCTCGGGCGAGATCACCGAGTAGATGGCGTTCTCCATCATCATCACCCGGTTGCCGACGCCGATGGCCAGCGCGCCGCCGGAGCCACCCTCGCCGATCACCGTGCAGACCACGGGGACGCGCAGGGTGGCCATCTCCATGATGTTGCGGGCGATGGCCTCGGCCTGGCCGCGCTCTTCGGCGTCGATGCCCGGGTAGGCGCCGGGGGTGTCGATGAAGGTCAGGATCGGCAGCCCGAAGCGCTCGGCCAGCCGCATCACCCGCAGGGCCTTGCGGTAGCCCTCGGGCCGGGGCATCCCGAAGTTGCGCTGGATGTTCTCGCGGGTGTTGCGGCCCTTCTGGTGGCCGATCACGCAGACCGGTCGGCCGTCGAAGCGCGCCAGCCCGCAGACGATGGCGGCGTCTTCGTGCCCGGCCCGGTCGCCGTGGACCTCGGACCAGTCGGTGAAGAGCCCGGCCACCAGGTCCAGGGTGAAGGGGCGCCCCGGATGGCGAGAGAGCTGGGCCCGCTGCCAGGGCGAGAGCGAGGAGAAGATCTGGCGCTGGAGGCGCTCGGACTGCCGCCGGAGCTGCTCGATGGCTCCAGAGAGGTCCGCGCCGCTCTCCTGCTCGATCTGCCGCAGGCCGTCGATGCGCCGGGCCAGCTCGATGAGTGGCCGCTCGAACTCGAGTACGAAGTCCATGCGCGCGTGTAACCCGCCCCCCACCAGTCAGCGCGAGCCGGATCAGCGGCGCGCGAGGTCAACCATGCCCAGGACCTGGACGCGGCCCGCGGGGGCCACCAGGTCGAGGCTGCTGGGGGCGCCGCTGAGGATGGAGACGTGGCTGGTGTCCAGGCTGGGGGTGACCGCCTCGACATCCCAGGCGCCCGAGGGGACCTGCACCAGGATGTCGCCCTTGCCGACGCCCACGTGCGCGCTGCTGCCTTCACCCAGCCGGGCACGCACCACGCCCTCCCCCACGCTGGCGTTGAGCTGGCCGTCCAGGTCGAGGTCGACGAGGCCCTCGTCCAGCTCGAGCTCGAGCTGCGCGATGCCGGTCGCCCAGACCTCGCCCTGGCCCAGATCGACCGAGACCGAGACCCCGTCCGGGACCTGGACGCGGGTGTCGACCGCGCAGGGCATCAGGCGCTTGCAGCGCGCCTGCAGGGTCAGGACGCCGTCCTCGACCGAGTGGGAGAGCGAGAGCGCCAGCTCGGGGCCATGAATGGCGCGCTCGACGCGCAGCGAGTCGCCGGCGACCAGCTCGACCAGGCCCGCGTCGCTCTGCACCACGATGTGCCGGATCTCGCCCTCGGGGGCGAAGTTCTCGCGGTAGCGCACGCTGCCGCAGCCGATGAGCTGGGCAGAGAGGGCCGCCAGGAGTGGAAGGAGAGCTACGCGAGGAGCGACAGGGGACAGGGGGGACCGGGTCATGGGAGCCTCCGCAGATCTCGACACCAATGACGGTGTGAAACCGAACCGCATTCGAAAGCCCGGTGAGAGCGTGCCTGAGAGCGATGGGTTGACGAGTCAACCAAGTTCATCATGCACAACATCATGGTTCGCGGTCAAGCGGGTCGAGAAAAAACCTCGACGGCGCGCCGACGCACCTCGGCGGGGTCGACCGCGACCCACCCCAGCCCGCGGGCCCAGGTGCGCTGCTTGCGCGCCAGCTGCCAGGTGTCCCGCTCGGTCCGGCGCTCGGCCTCGTCCAGGGGGATCTCTCCGCGCAGGTGCTCGCTGAGGTGGCGGTAGCCCAGCGATCGCATCGGCTTGTGGTCGGGGCCGTAGCCGCGCGCCAGCAGTCCCCTCACCTCCTCCAGGTAGCCCTGCGCCAGCATCGCGCTCAGCCGCTGCGCGATCCGCGGCCGCAGCTCCTCCCGATCCAGCCAGGCGACCACCGTCGGCGGGCCAGCCTGCCCCGCGTCCTCCTCCCACAGCTCGCTCATCGGGCGACCGCTGAGGGCGTGGACCTCGAGGGCGCGGACCACCCGCACCCGGTCGTTCTTGTGCAGGCGGGCGGCGCTGCGCGGATCGACCTCGGCCAGCCGGGCGTGCGGGTCTTCCAGCTCCTCCAGGCGAGCCCGCAGCTCCGCGTCACCCGGCGGCAGCGTGGCCAGCGGCCGGACCAGCGCCCTCAGCCAGAAGGGCGTCCCGCCGACCACGATCACCCGCTCGGACTCCGCCCGGGCCCGCTCGACCGCCCGCAGGAAGTCCGCGACGCTGAACTCCTCGTCGACCTCGCGCACATCGACGCAGTCGTGAGGAAAGCGCGTCAGCAGCTCGGGAGCGGGCTTGGCCGTGCCGATGTCCATGCCCCGATAGACCTGCATCGCGTCAGCGCTGACGAGGCGGGCCCCGAAGCGCTCGGCCAGCTCGATCGCCAGCTCGGTCTTGCCCGCGGCGGTCGGCCCTCCCAGGACGAAGATCGGCGTCGGGCTCACCCTCCTCTCCGGCTCAGGCGGCGGCGGAGCTCCTCGGCCGGCATGCGCAGGGCGAGGCCCGGCTCGTCCAGGTCGAGGCCCTCCAGCAGCCCCTTCTGCTCGTAGGGCGAGAGGGGGACCGGGCTCTCGGCGACCAGCCGGGCGAGGCGGTCGGCGATGCGCTCGGCGGGGAGCCCCTCCTGCAGCCGCGCGCAGGCCGCGCGGACCAGGGTCGGGGCGTCGGCCGCGGCCAGCGGAGCGCTCAGCGCGCGCAGGCAGACGGTGCCGCCGCCGAAGGGCTCCAGCTCCAGCCCCAGCGGCAGCAGCTCGGGCAGCCGGGGCCCGACCGCCTCGGCCAGGGCGGGTTCCAGCTCTACGGTGCGCGGGGCCAGCAGCGGGCGGGGGGGCGGCCGCTCGGCCATGGCGCGGCGGACCCGCTGGGCGCGGGCCTGCACCAGGTCGACCAGGATCAGCTCATCCTCGTGCTCACAGACCAGCCAGGCCTCGCCGAAGGTCCCGATCCAGCGCAGGCCGAGGGCGCGCGCCGGCTGGGGCGGGCCGGCGCCCGAGTCCCAGGCGAGGTCCGGGGGAGGAGGCTCAGGCCGAGCGGGCTGGACGCGGGAGGGCTCGGGGCGAGGGAGAGGTGCAGGAGGAGGTGCGGGAGGAGCCGGAGGAGCCGGAGGCTGGAGGCCCGGCAGCCGCTCCTGGACCCGCTCGATCTCCAGCGATGGGCTGCGCATCCCGCGCGGCGGGCTCATCGCCGAGGCGCGGATCCCTCGCTCGGAGAGGGCCTCGCGGAGCCCCTCGGTGATCGACCGCAGCACCAGCTGGGCGTCGCGGAGGCGCACCTCGGACTTGGCGGGGTGCACGTTGACGTCGACCTGGGAGGGCTCGATGCGCAGGTCCAGCACCACGACCGGGTAGCGGCCCCGCGGCACCAGGCCCCGGTAGGCGTCGAGCACCGCCCGGCGCAGCTGCGGATCCCGCACGGTCCGGCCGTTGACGTGCAGCCAGAGGCTGCCCCGCGCGCTGGCGAGGTGCAGATCCGGCGGGCTGGCGAGGCCAGTCAGGACGAGGCCGCCGGGGACCTCCTCGCTGCGCACCTGGACGGGCACCAGTCCGCGCACGCTCGGCCCGAGGAGGGCCTCGACTCGGGTCAGGAGCGGCTCGCCGGGCTGGGCCCGCAGCAGGGGGCGGCCCTCGTGGAAGAGCTCGACCCCCAGCTCCTCGCGCATCAGGACCTGGGAGAGCAGGGTGTCCTGGCAGTGTTGCAGCTCGGTGGCCTCGGTCCGCAGGAACTTCCGGCGGGCCGGCAGGTTGAAGAAGAGCGACCGAACGCTGACCCGGGTGCCGGGCGGGCTGCCGGCCTCGCGCACCTCGACCAGCCGGCCCCCGTCGATGATCACCGCCGTGCCCGAGCCCAGGTCGGCTCGGCGCGTGGTCAGCTCGAAGCGGCTGACCGCGGCGATGCTGGGCAGGGCCTCACCCCGAAAGCCCAGGGTGCGGATGGCGGCGAGGTCGTCGGCCGCGCGGATCTTGCTGGTGGCGTGCCGCTCGACGCAGAGCATCGCGTCCTGCTTGTCCATGCCGCAGCCGTCGTCCTCGACCTGGACCAGCTCACGCCCGCCGCCGCGCAGGCTGACCCGCAGGTGCCGGGCCCCGGAGTCGATCGCGTTCTCGACCAGCTCCTTGAGCACGCTGGCGGGGCGCTCGACGACCTCACCGGCGGCGATCTGGTTGATGAGCCGGTCCTCGAGGACCCTCACCCGCCCCGGCGCGGCCGGGCCCAGGCCCCCCGGCGACGCCAGGCTCACTCGTCTGCGTCCTCACCCGGGCGACGCTTCTGGCGGATCTGCATACGCAGGGGGCTGCCCTGGAAGCCGAAGTTCTCGCGCAGCCGGTTCATCAGGTAGCGCTTGTAGGGCTCGCCGACGCCTTCGGGCGTGTTGGCCCAGACGATGAAGGTGGGCGGCCGGACCCGGGCCTGCGTGGCGTAGTTCAGCTTGACCGGGTGGCTGTAGAGCTGCGGCGGGCTGTAGGCCGTGACGGCGTCTTGCAAGAAGAGGTTGAGCTGGTGGGTCGGGATGCGCTTGTCGAACTCGGCGTAGACCTGGTCGACCATCGGCATGATGCGGTGGCAGCCCTTGCCGGTCAGGCCCGAGATGTACAGGCGGGGCGCCCAGCTGAGGTGCGGCAGGTGGCGGTCGATCTCGTCGTCGACGACGCCGACGTTGCGCTCGGGGTCGTCGCGGACCTTGTCCCAGCGGTTGACCAGGATGATGCAGGCGCGGCCGCGGTCTTCGATCAGCGCGGCCAGCCGGGAGTCCTGCTTCGACGCCCCCAGCTCGCCGTCGATCACCAGCAGCACCAGGTGGCAGCGCTCGATGGTGCGGATGGCGCGCAGGCTGGCCCAGCTCTCGACCCGGTCTTCGATGCGGGTGCGGCGGCGCACGCCGGCAGTGTCGACCAGCCGGTAGCGGCGCCCCTCGATCTCCAGGACGCTGTCGACGGCGTCCATGGTGGTGCCGGGGGAGTCGTGCACGACGTGCCGCTCCTCGCCCAGCAGGCGGTTGACCAGGGTCGACTTGCCGATGTTGGGGCGGCCCATCACCGCGACGCGGATCTCGCCCTCTTCGTCCTCTTCGGGCTCGGCGCCCTCGCCGGGGAGGGCCTCGGGCAGCAGCGGGCCGATCGCCTCCCACAGCTCGTAGATGCCGCGGCCGTGCTCGGCCGAGATGGTGTACATCTCGCCCAGGCCCAGGCTCCAGAACTCGGCGGCGTCGTCGTCGTGCATCGGGCCGTCGCACTTGTTGACCAGCAACAGGATGCGCTCGTTGCCCGGGCGGCCCCCGGCGGCGGGGCGGTTGTCGGCCCGGCGACGCAGGATGTCGGCGGCCATCTTGTCCGCTGGGGTCAGGCCGGCCTGGCGATCGACGACGAAGAGGATGACGTCGGCCTCGTCGATGGCCATCTCGGCCTGGGCGCGCACGGTCACGAAGAGGTCGTCCTCGGGCTCGGGCTCGAAGCCGCCGGTGTCGACGACGATGACCTCGCGGTCGGCGCCATGGGCGATGCCGTAGTGCCGATCGCGGGTCACGCCCGGGCGGTTGTCCACCAGGGCGCGGCGCTGGCCGACCAGGCGGTTGAAGAGGGTCGACTTGCCCACATTGGGCCGACCCACGATGGCGATCACCGGTGACATTCAGGGAGTCCTTGGGTGCGGCAGGCTACTCGTAGCCGAGCTCGCGGAGGGCGCGACCGGAGCTGGTCCAGTCCGGCTGCACGGTGACGTGCAGCTCCAGGAAGACGGAGGCGCCGAGCAGAGCGGCGATCTCCTTGCGGGCCAGGGTGCCGATCTGCTTGAGCATCGAGCCGCCCTTGCCGATCAGGATGCCCTTCTGGCTGTCCCGCTCGACGAAGATGCGGGCCATGATGTGCACCCGAGGACGCTCGCTCTCGCGCTCGTCCTCGTCGAAGAGCTCGATCTCCACCGCGGTGCTGTAGGGCACCTCCTGCTCGGTCAGGTGGAAGATCTTCTCGCGGATCATCTCGGCGACGATGAAGCGCTCGGTGGTCGTGGCGATCTGGTCGGCCGGGTAGAGGGCCGGGCCTTCGGGCAGGTGCTCGCGCCACTGGGCGACCAGCCCGTCGACGCCGACGCCCTTGAGCGCCGAGATCGGGACGATCGTCGCCTGCGGGGCCAGGGCGTGCAGGGCCTCCATCACCGGCAGGATCCAGGGCTTGGAGACCGCGTCGGCCTTGTTCAGGGCGATGATCACCGGGGTGTCGCCGGACTGGGCGATGATCGTCGCGAGCTCCTGCTCGCCGCGGCCCAGGATGGTGCGCTTGGCCTCGGCCGCCTTGGTGCAGGGCGCGAGGTCGATCACCCAGCAGATCAGGTCCACCTCGGACAGGGCGTCGATCGCCATCTGCACCATCGCCTTGTTCAGGCGGCTGCGGGCCGGATGGATCCCGGGGGTGTCCACCAGGACGGCCTGCATCCCGGGGATGGTGTGGATGCCGACCACCCGGTTGCGGGTGGTCTGCGGCTTGGCCGAGACGATCGAGAGCTTCTGGCCCAGCACCTGGTTGAGCAAGGTGCTCTTGCCGGCGTTGGGGCGACCGACCAGGGCGATCAAGCCGGCGCGGTGGCCTTCGGTGGTAGAGGCGTCGGCAGAGGGCTCTTCGGGCGGAGTGTCGGACATGGCGCGGGCCTAACGCCTCCGGTCGATCTCGTCGCGGAGGCGCCGCTCTGCCCCGAGCCGCTCAGTCGTCCAGGCCCAGCTCCCGCAGGGCGTTGCGGGCGGCGTCCTTCTTCGCCTCCTTCTTGTTGGGGCCGCGGCCCTGGGCCAGGATCCGGCCGTCGACCACCGCGTTCACGGTGAAGACCGGGGCGTGGTCGGGGCCCTGGCGATCCACGTCAGGGTAGCTGGGGATCAGCCCGTCCTGCGTCTGTTGGAAGTGCTCCTGCAGCCTGGAGATCGGGTCTCGACGCGCCGCACCGGCCTTCAGCCGCGGCATGACCTTCTCGCGGACGCGCTCCATGGCGGCGTCCAGGCCCTGCTCCAGGTAGAGCGCCGCCAGCAAGGCCTCCCAGACCCCGGCGAGCAGCTTGTCTTCGTCCTTGTTGGTGCCCCGGCCCGCCCGGATGCGGCCGATCAGCCCCTCGTCCCGCGCCAGGGCCGCCAGGGTCTCGGTGTTGACCAGGTCCTGGCGCCGGAAGGTCATGGCCCCCTCGTCCTCGACGGCTGCCCGGTACAGCAGCTCGGAGGCGCAGAGCTGCAGCACCGCGTCGCCCAGGAACTCCAGGCGCTCGTTGTCCTCTCCCCCGTGCTCGTGCTTCCAGGAGGAGTGCGTCAGCGCGGTCAAGACGAGCGTCGAGTCTTCCATTCAGTCCTCCACCGAGTGAATCCAGCCACCGCCGACCACCTCGTCGGCGGCGTAGAGCACCAGGGCCTGGCCCGGCGCGGCGGCGCGGGCGGCTTCGGCCAGCCCGATGCGCAGCTGCTGAGGGCTCTCTTCCAGGTCGGCGCAGGGCAGCAGGGCCCCGCGGTGGCGGATGCGCGCCGAGAGCGCCTCACCGGCGAGGGGACGCCGATGCCAGTGGAAGCCGCGCACGGCGATCGCCTGGTGGCGCAGGCCCTCGGCCCCGCCGACCACCACCTGCCCGCTCTGGGGATCGATGCCGAGGACATAGACCGGCTGGCCTGCCGACACCCCCAGCCCGCGCCGCTGACCGATGGTGAAGCGCCAGTAGCCGTCGTGCTGGCCGAGCACCCGGCCCTCGGTGTCGACGATCTCCCCTCCCCCGCCCACAGGCGCCCGGTGCTCCCGCACGAAGCGGGTGTGGTCGTCGTCGGGGATGAAGCAGATCTCCTGGCTCTCGGCCTTCTCGGCGGTCAGCAGGCCCAGGCGACGGGCCTCTTCACGCACCTGGGGCTTGGACAGCTCGCCCAGGGGGAAGAGGGTGGCCTGCCGGGCGGCCTCGCTCATCGGGAAGAGGAAGTAGCTCTGGTCCTTGTCGAGGTCGGCGGCCATGCGCAGGCGGCCGTCGGGCGAGAGGCGGGCGTAGTGGCCGGTGGCGAGGTGGCTGCAGCCCAGGGCGCGGGCGCGCTGCAGGAGCACCTGGAACTTGAGCACCCCGTTGCACATCACGCAGGGGTTGGGCGTGCGGCCGGCGAGGTAGTTGTCGGCGAGGTCGTCCATCACGGCGCGGCGGAAGGCCTCGCGCAGATCCATCACGTAGAAGGGGATCTCCAGGCGCGCGGCGACCATTCGGGCGTCCAGGGCGTCGTCGAAGCCGCAGCAGCGGCCGGGGGTCCCGGTCGAGGGCGCGTCGTGCAGCTTCATGTGTACGCCCACGACCTCGTGGCCGGCCTCGACCAGCAGGCCGGCGACCGTGGAGGAGTCCACTCCCCCGCTCATGGCGACGCAGACCTTCACGCAGACCTCAGGCGGTTGAGCACGGCGAGCACCTCCAGCACGGGGGTACCCCGCTGCCCGGAGAGGCGCACGGGCAGGCCACGCGGGCCCATCGGCGGCAGCACATGCCGGTCCTCTGACCGGGTGCCGGTCTTCCGGCACCTCTTCGGCAGCCTGGTCGGCCATGAGGGCCCCTGGGCCTATGTCCTGTGGGTGGCCCGGCGCTTGCTTCGCGCCTGGCAGTGCCGGTCACCATCGAGCGTTGCAACACCCCGAACGACCTCTTGCACCGCCTGGTGCGGGAGGGCCTGCCGGAGCTACGCCGCGCGCTTGAGTAGGTTAACCGCCAGCTTCCCCGCTACGTCGAGCGCGATCTGGAGCGCTTCACCACCTGCGGCGACCCCGCTGCGGGCTTCGCCTGGCTGCGGTGCGAGGCCTGCGACCACCACCGGCTGGTGCCGTTCACCTGCGCAGCCCTGAGCCCGGCGCGGCCCCGCGCCGTGAGACGGGGACGGGGGTTCTGTCCCTCCTGCGGCGGGCGGCGGATGCCTCACCATCCTTGACACGGAGGGCGAGCGGCGCGCTGGGTCGACGAGCTCTTCCCCATCGTGGCCGTACGGCAGTGGGTGATCACCGTTCCGTGGCCGCGCCGCTTGCTGCTGGCCCGCAATCCTGAGCTGGCCAAGGGCGTGCTGAAGGTGGCGCTTCGCGAGATCCAACGGTGGCTACGTCGGAGCACAGGGCAGCCCAGGGGTCAGGGCGGCAGCGTCACGGTGGCCCAGCGCTTCGGCTCCGCTCTGAATTTGAACCTGCACTTCCATGTTCTGGCCCTTGACGGGCTCTACTGCGAAGACCCCGACGACGGCTCGGTCCACTGGTTTCGTGCGCCTGCTCCGACCGATCAGGAGGTGTCGACCCTGATCGAGCAGATCGCCGACCGCGCCGAAGCCTTCCTCGCGCGCCGAGGCTTCGGGCTTGACGACGAGCAGGAAGAAGATCCCGACGACGCCTTGGCGGTGATCCAGGCAGCGGCGGTCGCCGGACGAAGCGCCGTGCGGCGCTCCCGGCAAGCCCGGCGCGTCCAGAAGCTTGGCGGCCGGCCCTACCGGCTGCCGCCAACGTGCGCCAACTGCGATGGCTACGGCCTGCATGCTGGGGTGGTCATCGGCGCCAACGATCGCAGGGGCTTGGAGGGCCTCGCCCGGTAAATCGCGCGACCGCCCCTCGCCACGCCTCGGCTCGAGGAGCTCCCCGATAGTGGCCTGCGCATTCGCTTCAAGCGGCCCTGG